>Ga0247841_10004227_pt1 | contig 25035 bp, 22 predicted proteins | sample LaCruzMarch2015__2_FD_192410 | JGI IMG/M metagenome (GOLD analysis project Ga0247841, IMG submission 192410) | Freshwater microbial communities from meromictic Lake La Cruz, Castile-La Mancha, Spain - LaCruzMarch2015_18m | ecosystem: Environmental > Aquatic > Freshwater > Lake | place: Spain... | reverse complement strand
TTTCAACGCCGTAGGCGTTGCCTGTTAATAGAACACGATATTATTTCACACGAAACCCGTAGTAAATTTATTTTGTAAACAACATTCTATTAACATGAAACACCTACGGGGTTTGGAGCGTTTTTTAATAATTATTCTATTAACACGAACCCCGTAGTAATTTTCTGTTTTAAACAATATTCTATTAACAGGAAACCACTACGGGGTTTCTTTTGCTCTGCTATTTCTTTGTTGGTTTTGAGGGACTCATATTCGGATAAAAATTCACTCCGATATAGAATGTAGCCCAGTTAATTTGTTTCTGCGCCGATTTTATATTATCTCTAATCGGTGTTCCTGGAGGGTCATAGATATTAGCAGAGTAATAACCTTCGTCATCATTTATAGAAGCATTCGTTCTTCCCCATTCGACTCTTGAACTTCTGTCGGTGTTCTTTAATAATAAATTGCCGAAGTCATACTTCACGCCCATCAAAAATCCCCACTGAGGAGTTACTTTAAATTCAATACCCGCGCCGATGTTAACACCCATTCTGAAATCCGAAAAACTTATTTTACTTGAATCGCTCGGTCCGGTTGTTCTTGAGAGAGTTGCGCTCATAAAATTGAAATTGAATTGTCCGTTTATGAACGGAGATATCAATTTCGTAAAAGCTAACGGGGCAATTTCCAGACCAAGTCCGATTCCAAAGTTGTTAAAGTTATAATCATAACTGATCGGAGTCTGCTGAATATAACTCTGATTAAATACCGGAATGTATCCTGATTTTGAAGTCTGGAATGAATTGAAAGTACTGAAGGAAAGCGAACCCAAAAGTTTGACAACTTCATATTTGTCAACATTAATCTTGGCTGTGCCGGCGAAATATAATCCTGTCTGTCCTCCGTAATTCTGGCTGATTAAGTTTGTATCAACGTACGTTATTTCATAGGGAAACGTCAATGTTGTGTCAATATTAAAAGGTATATTTACATATCTGTATTTGTTAGAATACCTTACATAACTGTCACCTCTGAGACCTTTATCCGGATTTGTTATCCCCGCGCTGAACTGAAATACCGGTTTATCGAACTGAGCTTTAACGGATCCCGCAATTAAAATAAAAATAATAATAAATAGTAAAGATTTAAATGTTTTCATAGTTCATCCTTTAATAATTTGATTTATAAAATAAAAAACTGATATAATTCCTGCCGTTTCCGACCTGATTTTCCTTTCACCCAGCGACATAATCCGCCAGCGGTGTTCTTTTAAGAGTTCAATTTCTTCGGAACTAAATCCCCCTTCGGGTCCTATCAATATAGTTAATTTATCAGAATAATTCGAAGCATCTTTTTCAGACATTTTCCCGGCAAATTCATACATGACTACCTTATTGATATCGTTTTTCGTCAGAGAAATTAACTCCGCCAGAGTAATATCATCCTTTAACTGCGGCAGATAACATCTCTGCGCCTGCCCCATAGCCGCAATCATAATCTTTCTGAGTCTTTCGGATTTCGAAGAAGTAAGACCTTCTTTTGGTACTGTGTATCCCGAGATTACAGGCTGAATTTCATTTACTCCGATTTCAACTGCTTTTTCAATAAGGAACTCGAATCTATCGGAATTTCTCAACAGAGGAACGCATAATCTGATTTTCAGTTCCGGCTCATACAGATTGAAAAGAACTTCATTTATTGAACACGACAGTCTGTCTTTTTCTATGTTAACTATAGTGCATTTAAATATGTTCCTTTTTCCGTCGGTAATTACGATATCTTCCCCTGTTTTCTTTCTCAGTACTTTGATCAGATGCCTGAATTCAAATCCGTCAATAATCAATTCACCTTTTTCAGTGTTTATGTTTTCTGTATTTGTATAGTAATATTCCATATAAGTATCAGAATGAAGCGTCGAGCGCAAAAATAAACTGAACATTATAGACATTTATTTCGCGCCGCATTCCCGTATCTATTCGTCCTACAAAATTAAACGGCAAAAGAAAATTCAGTCCTAAGCCGAAACCATTGTAAAAACGTGTATCGAAAACATTCTGCGCAATTCCCCATACTCCGCCTGAATCAAAAAAAGCAGTCAGGTATAAACCGTAGCGGTATGAAAATTTCTTCAGCAAACCGATTTTACTCACGAGCGGATGGTCAATGCCTTTGACATAGAATGGTTTAACCAAAGGGATTCTTAATTCGACAGAATACCCGAGCTTATTCTCACCTTCGAAAACATAATTATCCCACCCTCTTATTATATCGCCGTATCCGAATGTTTCTCTGTAATACGAGGGTATTTCTCCGCCGCCGAAAGTTGAACCGTAGATTAACCTTCCCCCGAGAGTGATGGAATAATCCTTTGATAAACCTATAGGATAAAATTTTCGCATATCCAGCCGAAATTTATTCAGGTCATATACTGTGCTGAAAAGCCCGATTCTTGTATAGCTGAAATTTAGAAGAGAGCCGCTCATTGAAAATTTTCTTATATCCCTTGTATCATAAATAAACTCTGCCGAGAGGTTCGGATATTTATCATTTCCGTCAGTGGATATCGTTCTTCCGGGCTGATATTCCGAAACCGAAGTGGAATTATAAGCAAAATTCGCCGAAAGTGAGACGTATTCGCTTAAATACTTACCGACCCTGATATTGGCTTCGAAATTATTGACAGAAAAAGTCGGTATCTCATTTTTCCGGTAATAATAACCGAACGTATCGGCGGCAACCGTACTGCGGTTATAATTACTTGAATATCTCAGTCCTGTTTCGAAAAAATAATGATGCTTGTCAAAAATCCATGGATTCGAATATGATAAAGCCAGGAATGGTTCATATCCGACTCCGAAACTGAAATTAAGGGTTTCATTCCTGCCTCTGAAATTGCGCCATTGTAAGCTTAATCCTCCCCATATTTTACGAATATCACCCTCTTTTATACCTCCCCGGGGAATAGGGATAAAATAAAAACTCTCATTGACTTCGAATATAAGGTTTATTCTGTTTTCTGATACAGGCAGAGGTAAAACATCAACTTTTGTGAATAAACCTAAATTATAAAGCCTGATAATGTCCTGTTCAAGTATTTTCGCATTAAGATGCTCATTTACCTTAGATTTTAATTCTCTTAATATTACTTCTTCTTTTGTTATATTATTTCCAATAACAAGAATATCGTTAATTACAAATGAGGATAGAAGGGAATCATTATTTGTAGTATTATTTACTTTAAGTGAATCATCTAATCCATATAAATTACAGTATAATAAATATAGATACATAAAGAATAATATGAAGACTCTGAATTTCATATTACTTTGTCAGTCTGCTCTTAATCTCTGCCGCTTTTTTCAGCATTCCGAGTGCCGAGCGGTCATCAGGTTTTAATTCCAGCGCTTTTCTTATCAGGCTATCTGCGTTTTCCGGTTGATTGATATTTAAGAGATAATTTGCCCTTCCGAGATACGCCATAAAATAGGCTTCCATAATGAAGTTATGATAGTAATCGGATTTATTGGTTCTTATGAAACGAAAATCGGTTTGTTTATAAGCGGAATCATAATCTTTGTCTTTTGTATATCTGATCAGCAGACCTTCGGGTATCCGGTTATATTCTTTACCGAATTTCTCAATCTTTTCCTGTTCAACTTCAGAAGTTGTATAAAAACTATATATATCTATATTTTTACTGATTATGCTGTTCAGAAGATTTGAAAAGGTAGTCTGAATTTTCATTAAATTCTGTTTATCGCCCTCGGTTTTCGGCTGTGTATAATTAGATGTATATTTCTCAAATTTGAGCAATTCAGTTTCATATAATTCGAATTCATTCCGGCATTTCGCATACAGCTCCGCATAATGAATCCTGATATGCCGTAAATACCAGCTTTTTCTGAGTAATTCTTTATCAATTACGATTATATCCGGTCTCATTCCTTTAACGAACTGATAGTAAAATGAGGCAGAGACCCAGAAGTCCCATTGAGTTGACATAATAATTGAATTAGTCCGTGCAGAATTGAATACGTTCATCGTGTAATCCTGAACAAAATAATTTTTACTTTCGTCATTTTCTTTATAGCTACCGTAAAATGTAAGAAACGCTAAAATCAGAGAGCCGTATATTATAGTACCCGGATTATCCTTTATTTTAGAAGCAATAAAAATGATACCCGTCCCCGCCCAAATTGCCGTTACTATGAAAGCGAGCAGGTAATATGTGTCTATATCGTGTATGTCATAATTAATCGCATACAGTACATTAAATACAAACAGCAGAGAAGTGAAATAGAAGAAACGCTTTTGCTTTTTGAACAGGTGTATAAGTCCCGCAATACCGGCAATTAAAGGCAAGTAAAAAAATTCTTTTGGAAATGATGATAAAAAGTTACTGAATTGTTTCGACGCCGAATCGGTTGAACTGAACATCCAGATACTGAATTGCTTTCCGGATACATGCCTGTAAAAATTATCGAAATTTATTGGATATCCCCAGCTTATTACGGGGTTATCAGCGCGAACCGGGAAATAAATATAAACTGTCAGAGCGAGGGCAAAAGGAATCAACATAACGGCAATTTTCTTAAAAGCAGTCTGATTAAAACCATTTACGGCGAAATACATATATATAAATCCGACGCTGAGAAATATTGTGGATAAATGATTAGTAAAACTCAGTCCGAGCACAAAGGCAAATATCAGCCAGTATCTTACACCCTTGATATTTTCGATACCGGAAGTGTAATCGGTTACAGCTTTCAGAAATGTATAAAGTATTGCAACGATAAAAAAAGTATGCAGAGAATATACTTCGAGGGAATTTGCCGTATTCCAGAAAGTATTTGAAAAAGCCAGTATCAATGACGATGTGAGCGCTGAAAAATAAACTGAAATGGAATCGAATCCCCCGGCGAGAACCGAATCTTTCGAATTACTTCCGGCGTTGCTTTTTTCAACATTCATTTCAGTAAGTATAAATACCATCAGATTAAAAAACATTAATATAGTAACCGAGGAAATAAAGGCGCACATAATATTTAACCGGTAAATGTCTTCTCCAAGTGGTATTTTAGAGAAAATGCTCCCTAATAACGTAAATAGCGGATACCCTGTCGGATGCGCTACACCGAGCTTAATACAAACTGCGGCGAGCTCTCCCGTATCAATAAATGACAGAGTAGGTGCAAGAGTTGTGAGGTACACCGAAAACGGAACAAAGAAAGAAATCAGCTGAAAAATTAATTTTTTACTTTTCAATTTTATTTTGAATTTAATTTGCGCTTATTTGCAGTCATAAACTATTTAAAAATCTGAATTTATAAAAAAATCATTAAATTTGAAATGCTAAGGAAATACTACGGAAATACTACGGAGAAATGAAGTTTCTGTAAAGTATCCATTTTCCGGACTTTATTTCTTCCGTGAATCCCTCAGGGGTTGAAATTGCCCCCCTTGTAAGCATATAATCAGTGTTTTTCAGTTCACTTCCGGGATTGTAATTATCATCCGGCCAGTCTTTAAAATGCGGAAGGTTATTAATTCCTTCTTTTCTTCCTATAAATGAAAAACGGAAGTCGGTTAATCCGTTTACAATTCCGTTATTCCGGACAGTATAATATTTTGAAAAATGAGCGTAAACCGGTCTTCCGCGGAATGAATTATCCCTGATGTAACCGCTTAAAGTTTTATTCCCGCCGGAGGGAAAAATCTTATTACTGAAATCAGCCGAGTCCTTTTTAAAATCAACCATATAATCTGAAATCACCGCCGTATGAAGTAAAGTGATTACGGCTGTAAAGATAACAATTCCGAACCCCGCTTTTAAAAATATTTTTGAAAACAGCACAATCAGTCCGAGAAATATAAAAACGCTGAATCTTTCAAATATAACATTTTGTCCCTGTATATTATCCGGCAGGAATATATAGCATAAAAAAGATAACAATATAAAAATAATCAATACGGTACTGTTTCTGTCTTTTAATAATTTCTGTTTTCCTGATATAAGAGAGTAAATAATCACTGCCGACATAGGAACCGTGAATACGCATGCTAATATGAATCCGGATAAATTATTCAGAAAAAAGAAATTATCAATTACCCACAACGTACCTGCCCTGGCGGTTACACCCGATAAGAAATAATTTAAATAATAATTTATCAAATACGGAAATAAAGCGTCCTCAGGCTGTCTTATACTCCCCGTATATGCTGTTATCATAAGAAATGCGCCCGGTAAAACTGATAATACCGATAAAAATATCCATTGTAATTTTATTTCACGTATGAATACTATCAGACAGATACCTGATATCAGCATTGCGAATATTGCAGTCTGAAAGTGCAAAAGAAATAATACTGGTATAAATACTGTTATAAATACCAGCATATATTTCTTTTTAAGAACAAAATACTGATGTAATAATAAAACGTAAATAATTAACACCGGAACGGACATAGTATATCCGGTAAATCCCCAGTGTACGCTGTGATTAATAATAAAAAGATATGATAACGCTGTTGCGGCTATATTTCCTTTCAGAGCCCGTATAAGCAGAAATACCGACAGCGGTAATAAAATAATATATATCAGATAATAAACTCTGTTTGCCTCTTCGCCGTTTCGGAATATGGGAAGAGAAGAAAAATAAATGTGAAGCGAGTTCGGTTTTATACTTTCGGGAATAGTATAGTAGGAATCGAATAAATTACCTTCTTTACCTATATCCCTGAAAATCTGAGCCTCGGCTATATGCATCGGAAGGTCAGTGAAAGGATAGACATCAAGCAGAAGAACCCAACTCAGATGTACTGCCGCAGGTAATATTAATAAAGCAAATATGAAATATTTTTGTTTTATTTGTCCGTAGCTTTAAATAAAAAAAAAGCCGGTGAAAAGTTCACACAGCTTTTAATCTGGTTTTAATAAATATTATTTTTTATCCGCAAAATCCGCCGCAGGAACGCAGCTGCATACAAGATTTCTGTCTCCGTAGGCGTCATTTATGCGTGCGACAGACGGCCAGAATTTGTTTTTCCTGAGGCTGTCTTTCGGAAACGCCGCTCTTTCTCTTGAATATTCATGATTCCAATCATCCGACATTACATGGACTGCCGTATGCGGAGCATTTTTCAGCGGATTATCCGTATCGCTCATATCTCCTTTTTCAATTTCGGCGATTTCTTCGCGTATAGAAATCATTGCGGAACAAAATCTGTCGAGTTCTTCTTTTGATTCGCTTTCCGTAGGTTCAAACATTAAAGTACCGGGTACGGGGAAAGAAACTGTCGGTGCGTGGAATCCGTAATCCATGAGTCTTTTGGCAATATCAACAACTTCAATTTTCGCGCTCCGCTTAAAATCACGTACATCAAAGATAAGTTCGTGAGCAACTCTGTTATTCGCGCCGCTGTAAAGGACTTCATAGTATCCGCTAAGGCAGTCTTTAACATAATTCGCGTTGAGAATCGCGTATTTTGTCGCATCGGTTAATCCCCTGCTCCCCATCATGCAGATATAAGCGTAAGATATCACAAGTATTCCTGCACTGCCGAATGTTGCCGCAGAAACAGCGGTAATGGAATCCCGTGTACCGGTATTTACAATCGGATGACCGGGAAGAAAATCTTTAAGGTGTTCGGCAACGGCAATTGGTCCTACACCGGGACCTCCGCCTCCGTGCGGAATACAGAAAGTTTTATGAAGGTTCAGATGGCATACATCTGCCCCGATTTTACCTGGGCTCGTCAGTCCGACCTGAGCGTTCATATTTGCACCGTCCATGTACACTTGTCCTCCGCACTCGTGTATTATTTTGCACAAATCCGTGATTGATTCTTCAAAAACTCCGTGAGTGGATGGATACGTTACCATTATTCCCGCAAGTGTTTCTTTATAAAGTTCGGCGTTTTTTCTGAGGTCATGCATATCAATATTTCCCTGATCATCACATTTTGTAACTACAACTTTCATACCTGCCATAACCGCGCTTGCCGGATTTGTTCCGTGAGCGGAAGCGGGAATGAGAACTACGTTCCTGTGTGTATCTCCTCTTTTTAAATGATACTGTCTGATAACCATCAGACCTGCATATTCACCCTGGGCGCCGGAGTTCGGCTGAAATGATATTCCCGAAAATCCGGTAATCTCGCACAGATACTTACCGAGATTACAAATCATAATACCATATCCCTCTGCCTGGTCAACCGGAGCAAACGGATGAATGTTCCCGAATTCTGCCCAGGAAATACCCGCCATTTCACTCACTGAATTGAGTTTCATTGTGCACGACCCTAAAGGAATCATTGAGCCTGTCAGGGAGAGGTCTTTATTTTCTAATGATTTCAGATAACGCATCATTTCCGTTTCCGACTGATATCGGTGAAAAACCTTATGTGTAAGATAATCAGTATTTCTACTGATATTTTCCGGAAAATCAAGGTTCATTTTCAGTAACTTTTCTTTGAGCAAAGCACAAGAAATAGTTTCGTCTTTTTTTCCTGTGAAAATTCCGATTATATACTGAATATCATCAATCCCGGTAGTTTCGTTAATGGATATTCCCACGAAATCCCTGCCGTACCTGAAATTTACACCGGCTTTTTCGGCTGACTTTTTCAACTCATGAATTTTTTCGCCTGGGAGAACAAATTTCAATGTATCAAAATATTGTTCATTTGCCTGCGCAAAACCGGCTTCTCCGAGCAAATCCGAAGTCAGCTTTGCAATTTTATGAATTTTTTCGGCTATAAGCCGCAGACGCTCAGGACCGTGATATACGGCGTACATACCCGCCATAATCGCGAGTAATACCTGTGCAGTGCATATATTACTCGTGGCTTTTTCCCTCTTAATATGCTGTTCCCGTGTCTGCAGTGCCATTCTGTATGCGGGATTATTTTGAGCGTCAATCGTCAATCCGATTATCCTGCCGGGTATATGCCTCTTATATTCATCCCTTGTCGCAAAATACGCCGCATGAGGTCCGCCGTAGCCGAGCGGAATTCCGAATCGCTGTGTAGAGCCGACGGCAATATCGGCGCCGAACTCAGAAGGAGCTTTAAGTAATAGCAGACTCATAATATCAGCGGAAACAATTGTGAAAATATTCTTCTTTTTTGCTTCGGAGAAAAAATCCGTATAATCGAAAATCTCTCCGTCGGAATCGGGATACTGAACTAATACGGCGAAAATATCATCCGTCAGACTTATTTTTCTATGGTCGCCCGTGACAACTTTAATACCCACAGGTATTGCGCGGGTCTGTACAACTTCAATAGTTTGCGGAAAACATTTATCGGATATAAAGATTGTACCGGCGTTTGCTTTACTTCCTTTCCTTAATCCTTTGCACATCAGCATCGCCTCTGCCGCCGCAGTGGCTTCGTCGAGCAGTGAAGCATTTGCGATGGGTAAGCCTGTTATGTCTGATACCATCGTCTGGAAATTAAGAAGAGCTTCAAGCCTGCCCTGTGATATTTCCGCCTGATAAGGAGTATATTGAGTGTACCAGCCCGGATTTTCCAGTATATTACGCATTATTACACCCGGTGTTACGGACGGATTATATCCGAGCCCGATAAAATTCCTGTATAATTTATTCTTTGAAGCGATTAACCGGAGATTCCTGAGAAATTCGAATTCTGTTTGCGGCTCGTCAAGTTCAAGCGGTTTATCAAGCCTGATATTTTCCGGTATTGTCTGCTGTATAAGCTCATCAAGCGAATCAGCTTTTACGGTTTTTAACATAAGTTCTAAATCTTTTTCGCGGGGTCCGATGTGTCGTGATGAGAATTGGTCTGGTGTTAAAGTGTTATTCATAGAATGATTGTGATTAATTTCGATAATATTATAACACAATATAGAATTATTATTCACGAAACTGAATTCAAAAAAAGAGGTACAATTCATAAATTCGCGAGTAAACAGTCTTTTAACCTTTTATATAAATGAGGTATTATATATTTTAGTTTTTACATAAAAATAGTTTAAATGCACATATCCAGACCAAAAGGAACCATTGATTTTCTTCCCGAAGATGCCTCTAAAAGGAGGCATATAGAAGGAATATTGCGTAATGCGGCATTACTTTTTAATTACAGTGAAATACGAACACCGGCTTTCGAGAAGACTGAACTTTTCAGGCGCGGAATCGGCGAAAACACTGATATCGTATCAAAGGAAATGTATTCTTTCAGCAATAATGAATTTACACTGAAGCCTGAAATGACGGCGCCTGTTATCAGAGCATACATCGAAAACAGTCTCTATAATATCGCTCCGGTTCAAAAGCTGTATTATATCGCTAATATGTTCAGGCATGAAAGGCCTCAGGCAGGCAGGTTCAGGGAGTTTTCACAATTCGGCGCCGAGGCGATTGGAAGCGGTGATTTTAGAATTGACGTGGAACTTATCTCTTTTTGCAATTTCTTTCTTAATTCTTTCGGAATAAATAACTTTAAAATATTATTAAATAATATAGGAAGTCTTTCAGAAAGGCGTTTGTTTCTTGAAGACCTGAAGGATTTTCTAAAAGGTCATGAAACAGCTTTATCGGATGACAGCAGAAGAAGGCTTGTCATTAATCCTTTGCGGATACTTGACTCCAAAGACCCTGCGGATATTAAAATACTCGAAACCGCTCCCGTAATTTTTAACTATCTCAATGATGACAATAAAAAACATCTCGGGGATGTAATGAACGGCTTAACGCGGCTCGGCATTGTTTTTGAGGTTGATTACAGACTCGTACGCGGGCTCGATTATTATACATCAACGACATTTGAAATTGTTTCTTCGGAACTGGGAGCTCAGAATGCCATACTCGGCGGCGGCAGATACGATATGCTGATTGAACAGCTCGGCGGAAAACCTGCGCCGGCAATCGGTTTCGCATGCGGGCTTGAAAGATTAAGTATGATACTCGAAAAAAATTCTTACCAGTATCCGGCGGAAAGAAAAATTGATTTATATATAGTTACTTCGGGCGATATTGCACGTGAAAAATCACTGGATATTTTATACAGTCTGAGGTCTAAAGGTATTCTCTGTGAAACCGATTATTTAAACAGAAGTGTTAAAGCGCAGATGAAGGAAGCAAATAAACTCGGAGTCTCTTATGCCGTCGTTATTGGCAGTCAGGAAATTGAAACAGGTACTCTGAGGATAAAGCAAATGGAAACCGGGAAGGAAGAAATAATTACATTTGACGGAATTATTAATTACAAATATGTATGAGAACAAAACAGATCAGACCCGAAAAACAAAAATACGAATTCGAACTTTATATATCGCGCGGGTATGACGAAGTAACCGGTAAGGAATATATTTTATTTAAATTCTTAACTACGAAAGTATTCATGAATTTTATTTACACCGTAAATGTGACTCCGAAAATTGATCTCGTGAATAAAGAGATATCCTTTAAAGTGGAAGGCTTATCAGCTCCTGTTATATCTCTCGCGAAATCAGGACGCGCTGTTTTTGAGTACAGATTGTATAATTTCAGGAATACGGAATACAGCCTTAAAATGCAAAAGCAGGATTTCGAGAAAAATCTTTTTAAACTAAAGATTAATAAGTCTTCTGTGAAGCTTACAAGACAACCTGCAAATAAATTTATTATGATAATAATCTAAAAACTATTCAATGTATCCAAAATTATTCGAAATAGGTCCTGTACCCGTTTACAGTTACGGGCTTATGCTCGGACTCGCATTTCTTGCCGCAAATTATCTGGTAACAAAAGAACTTAAACGATACAGGATTGACGAGAATGTCGGACTGTCAATAACTTTTATTTCAATTATCGCCGGTCTCTTAGGTTCAAAGCTGTTTTATATTATTGAAGAGTGGAATTTCGGCAAAGGCGGTACACTGCTTTCATACTTCAGGGCAGATGTTCTGTTTTCACCGTCAGGACTGACATTTTACGGAGGTCTGATTTTAGCTTTCGTGATAATTTGGATTTACTGTAAAAGGAAAAACCTGTATATACTGCAGATACTCGATGCTCTGGCTCCCGCAACCATACTTGGATATGGGATAGCGAGAATCGGGTGTCATCTCTCAGGAGACGGCTGTTACGGTATTCCGGTTAACGGAACAGTGTGGGAGTTTCTCGGATACAGTTATTCAAAGGGAATTGTCCCGACTCATCAGGGTGTGCTTGTCCATCCTACTTCCCTGTATGAGCTGGCGGCATGTGTCTTGTTATTTGCTGTTTTGTGGGGTATCAGGAAAAAAATGAAGTACATGGGACAGTTATTTTTCATATATCTTGTGTTTAACGGTCTCGAGCGTTTTTTGATTGAATTTATCAGGCTGAATCCGATAGTGTTTTCTTTCTTCACTCAGGCTCAGATAATATCACTCGGTATATTTCTCTCGGGTATTATTCTGCTGTATATTTTCCGTAATCAGAATAACCTCAATTTGCAGTCAGGCGAAACGGGAAAGACACGGAAAACCGAAAAGTAGCTTAGTCTGGACTACCAAATATCCTTGAATTTGATGAGATTTAAGGTTAAATTTCTGTTTTTCGATTTTTATAATTATTCAGGTTTAAAGTATGAAAAGAACGTATCAACCAAGCAATCGCAAGAGGAAAAATAAGCACGGATTTCGTGAAAGAATGGCAACTAAAAACGGCAGAAAAGTACTCGCGAGCAGAAGAGCAAAAGGCAGAAAGAAATTAACGGTCAGCGACGAATTTACACGCGTCTGAAATTAAAGTAATATAAATGCCGGAAGGTACTGTTATAAGCACTTTGCGCTTTACTCTCAAAAAAAGGGAAATATTACGGGGGCATGGCGCTTTTTCAGAAGTTTTCATGAACTCAGTACATTTCTCGGAAAACTTTATAAATAGTTTTCTGAATTACACCGGTAAAGAGCTTAACATTAATGAACGATCCGGGAAAAGCCCGCATTACAATATAATGGCGGGCTTTACTGTTTCTAAAAAGAAAATCAGAAAGGCAAACGGGCGGATTCGTGTAAAGAGATTGCTCAGAGAAGCTTACCGAAAGAATAAACATTCATTGCCGGATAATATCAACCGTAACAGCGATATAAAATTAGTGTTTACTCTTTCCCGTAAAGGTTTGGATATTTTTAATTCGGGAGAAAAATTAAAGGCAAAAGATGTGGAAAGAGATATGAATTCACTTTTAAAGAATATTAATAACTATTTAGAAAGAATGTCAGAAAGAAAGGCAAACTGATTTGAAATATATTTTAATATGGATAATCAGGCTTTATCAGATAGCCATATCCCCTTTCTTTCCGCCTTCATGCAGGTTTTATCCTACATGCTCGGTCTATTTTATAGAAGCTTTGAAAAAAAGGGGCTTTTTCACCGGTATCTTTTTAGGGATATGGCGGATTTTAAGATGTAACCCTTTGTCAAAAGGAGGGTTTGATCCGGTTCCCGAAAGGAACGGATGCAATCATAATCATTTAGAATTAAACAACAGTAAAGAATATAATGGATAAAAAATCAGTAATAGGTTTCGTCGTAATAGGCGTTATTTTGATTTCATGGATGGTCTGGACATCAAAAATGCAGAAACCCCAGCCGCAACAACAGCAAAAAACCGAAGTAATACCGGACAGCACTAAAAAAGATACTGTTAAGTCAAAAGATAAAATAAATTCTCAAAAGCAGGTACTGGAGCAAAGCGGTCACTTGCTCGATACGAATAAATTAAATGAATCATACGGGAATATTTTTTCGAAAAATGCGATTGCAGCTGATTCCTCGGTCTCGCATAAAGAAAAGATAATAATAATCGAAAATAACAAGTATCATCTTGAATTCAGCAATTTCGGCGGAGCGGTTAAAAAAGCCGAAATGAAAAATTTCAAGACCTGGGACGGATATCCTGTTCAGCTTGTTGATTTATCCAAAGGGAAAGAATTAAATCTGATGTTTAATTCAATTGACGGAAAACTTATTAACACCAAGGATTTTATCTTTAACGCGAAATATAATGAATGGGATAAAATTAACATTGAGGAGAACAAAGATTTTAAACTGATATACGAGCTTTTTGTCGGCGGTGATTCTACTTTAAAAATTATCAAGACCTATACATTCAGACCCGACTATTATGATTTCGATGTGGAATATGAATTTGTAAAACCCGGGAAATTCATTACCGGCAATAAATATCAGTTAATGTGGGGTAATTCGCTGAACCTCACGGAATACAGAAGCGACGAAGAAGCTACATTTGCTGAGGCTTATGCTTATATGGGCGGTGAGCTTGAAGACCTGATACCGAGTGACTTTGATAAAGAAATTGTTGCGGATTTCAACGGTAATACTGATTTTGTAGCATCGAGGAACAAGTATTTCGGGGTTTTTCTTATCCCTACTTCCCGCAAAGGCGACGGAGCGTATATGACCGGTAATAAAATTAAGCTTCCTGATGCCGGTTCAAGGAATTTGTTTTCTGTTGCGGTTAAAATGGATATAAGGAATGATGCCTCCGAGAAAAGTAAATTTAAAATATTGCTGAGTCCGATTGATTATAATATTCTGAAAAGTTATGATATGGGGCTTGATAAAACGATGCGCTTCGCCCTGGACTTTATTGTCAGACCGATTGCCCAGTATTTTATTATTCCTTTCTTCACGTTTATTCATAAATTCGTACCGAATTACGGTTTCGTTATAATTATTTTCTCGATTGTACTGAAAATACTGCTTCATCCGCTTACAAAAAAGCAGACCGAATCAATGAAAAAGATGGGACAGCTTAATCCGAAGATGACTGCAATTAAGGAAAAGTATAAAGATGACCCGACTAAAATGAACAGCATGATAATGAAGCTGTATAAAGAAGAAGGCATTAATCCCATGGGTGGTTGTCTGCCGATGATACTGCAGATGCCCATACTTTATGCGTTATTCGGCGTATTCCGTTCGACTATTGAACTCAGACAGGCGAATTTTATATGGTGGATAAAAGACCTTGCCGCTCCTGATGTGATATTTCAGCTGCCTTTTAAAATTCCGATATTCGGTATAGACCAGGTATCGGGTCTCGCTACACTGATGGGAATAACTATGTTTATACAGCAGAAAATGACCGTTACCGACCCGAAACAAAAGGCAATGGTTTATATGATGCCCGTTATGTTTACGTTGTTGTTTTTCAGTTTCCCTTCAGGCTTAAACCTTTATTACTTTATGTTTAATCTCTTATCAATCGGTCAGCAGTATTATACGACGAAAATCAAACCGCCGAAGATTGACGAAATTAAAAAGCCGGTAAAACCTTCATGGACACAGCGTTTCATGCAGAGGATGCAGGACCAGCAGAAAAGCATCAGGAAAAGAAAATAATATTCATTGAATAGTAAGAATAAAGAATCAATAATTGTAATACAGACAGGTAAACTCGGGGATATAATTCTAACAACTACCCTTTTTACCTGTCTGAAAAAAGTTTTTCCCGAATGCAGGCTTACGGTTCTTGCAAGTGAACTCGGCAGTGTAATTCCCCTGAATCACCCGTCGGTTGACGAAGTTCTTATTTATGATAAAAAGGTTTTTAATTCCGCTAAATTGTTTTTCAGACTAAATCAGAATTTTTACGATAAATGGATTGACCCGAAACCCGAATATTCCCGCACATCATCGCTTTTAAAAAGAGCAGGCCGATTTGAAAAGTCTTACGGTTTTACAACACGGGGAAATAATTTTGATTTTGACCTGAATGAAATATCATCACCGAATCATCTGACGTCGCTTTGCCTTCGACCCTTGGCTTATATCAGCAAGGACTACGATTATTCAGAGGAAAAACCTTCAATAGGCATACCCCGCTCATCATTAAACCGGGTTGCGGAGTTTATTAAATCGAATCCCGAGCCGTATCTTGTCTTCAATACATCGTCAGGTAAAAAAGAACGGAACTGGAATTTAGAATCGCTTGCGGAAATTTACAATCAGTTAAAAAATCACATACGTCAGGTTTTCATTTTTTCCCGGAAAGAAAGGCATATATATAATTTTATTAAAACAAAAACAGGTGAAATACCGGAGAAATTTGAAGGTGATTTTTCCGATATATGCGCGCTCGTTAAGCATTCGAAGGCAGTTCTTACCCCCGACACTTCGATAGTTCACATTGCCTCTTGCTTTAATAAACCTGTTGTCGGGCTATATAATAACGTAAAATGGAATCTTGAAAGATTCGCTCCTTTATCTGAAAGAAACATTGTACTGCAGTCGGATTCTGAAGATAATATTGATATTAATACGGAAAAGATTATAAAAGCGGTAAAAGAAATTTTACAACAGGCATAACTTGTGGAAATGCCGGGAGTCGAACCCGGGTCCGGAAAGAAGACCATTAAAACCTCTACATTATTAGTTTGTTATTGGTTCTCGGATGCTTCGGCAAACAAACAAGCCTCCATATCCCAGTCTGAATTAGTTTTACTTACCCGGTTCAGACAACCTTCGTAAGCTATCTCATCTGTCGGCGTTATTTGCTTCCGGGTGAGAAACGGAATGCAATAACGGGTTGCTTAGAAATTAAGCAGCCAGTGCGTAATTGTTATTTGCGTTTATTTTTTTTCCTGCCGTTTTAAAGTGATGGCTGGGAACACTGAATGCAGTTTTAACCATCTATTCAGTCCGTCGAAACCGTTTCATTCCCTTTGAATTACTTATGAGTTACTTTACAAAGAACTAAGTTGCTTTAACGTTTTCTGCGGTCTTTATATTGACTTTATTAACTTTAACTTTCTTTTCATTAATATCGTTCTCTTCTGCTACCGATTTGTCTTTGTACAGTATTCCGAACGGTACAATGACGCAGTAACCGAGTACGAGTAAAATCGGCGCTATTACGGTCGGCAGGAAACCATCAACCGAATTTGCAGACATAAATATATATCCGATGATAATCGAAAGTATTCCTGTACCGATTATTATGTAATTTTTTGCCGTTAACGCCATTTTAAAGTGATCAGCAAAACTTTGTTTGCCTTTAAGCTGTGTTTTTGTTTTTGTTTTAGCCATTTATTGTTAAATTTTCTATAATTCGTTATAATAATTATTCAAATAAACTCAATAACTTACGTGATTTAACCGAATCTCAGCGTAAGTTATGTAAAAGTTAACTAAAATTAATATAAAAATATGCCTATTTCTTAAGCGCTTTAACAGCGTCTTTTGCTTCCTGATTTTCAGGATCTAAAAGTAAAACGTCTTCGTACGCTTTAACGGCATCTTCGGCTTTACCGCCGAATTTATATGCGCGTGCGAGAAACTCCCGTGAAATAAGTAATTTCGGATCAATTGTTATTGAATTTTTGAAGCACGGAACGGCTTCATCATATTTCTTCAAAGCATAAAGGCATAAACCTTTATAAAGCTCTGTGTATGTATCATCATCTCCGAGATCGATTGCTCTGCTGAATTTCGGAATAGCTTCTTCGTATTTTTCATTCTTGAATATTGCTTTTCCCCATTCGGAATAGACTTCGGCATCGAGTGAATCTTTCAGAGCCGCTTTTTCATAAATCGGATACGATTCGGAATAATTTTTCAGGTTTACATATAACTTACCGAGTTTCAGTAAATCCTCTATTTCGTAATTCTTGATTTCAACTTTTTTGAAATAATCTATTGCCTTATAATAATTCTCTTCTTTTCCGCTTTCATTTAAGTCGCCTCTGGCTGAGTATATATATGCCGTAAAAAGGTTACCCGTAATTGATACGGGATCTTTAACTAAAACATCATTTAATATCGTAAGAGCTTCATCGAATTTTTCTTTTGCCTGATCCGTTTGTCCTTTACCCATGTATATTTCACCCTGCTTATACAGTGTTTTCGCGAAATAGGAATTGCCTTCCTGCGAACCCGGCATCAGCTTCGTGAATTCGTTAAAAGCAAGAACTGCATCACCGTATTTTCCGCCGAAATACAGTATCTTTCCCTTTTCGAGGTAAGCCTGCGCAAATTTAGGATCTTTCAAAAGCGCGTTATCAAATCCAACAAGCGCTTCGTTATATTTTCTTTGTCTGAAATATACAGAGCCGATTCCGAAGTATGCGGTCGGGACATTACTGTTGATTGCGAGGGCTTTTTTATAATAATCCAGAGAAAGTTTATAAGACCCGCGTATGAGATAAGCATCGCCGAGCCCGACGTAAACTTTAGGATTCTCTTTGCTTATTGTTGTTGCAAGCGTAAGCACCTTTATAGCGTCATCAATCTTGCCGGCTTCCGAATAGTTATCAGCCTGCGCAATCATCAGATTAATATTTTCAGGTTCAACCTTTAATCCCTTTTTGAATAATCCGTCAGCCTCGTCGTATTTTTTTTGTTTACTGTAAATTCTGCCGAGAGACATTAATGCTTCAATGCCTTCGTCATCCTCTTTCAGAGCTTTTTTCAGGTATTCTTCTGCCTGCTGTATTGACCCGGTGCGGTATAACGCTTCACCGTAATAATAAAACGATTCATAATTCTGTTTGGCTTTTACGGCATTGCTCAGGAAATTTACAGCCGTCACGTAATCACCTTTTTTAACGGCATCAATTCCCTTCTCTAGGTCATCCTGCGCTTTTGCCGCTGATGAGAACAGCATAACCAAAGCAAGAATAACTAACGACAACTTAATTGATATCTTATCCATATAATTATTTTTTTATTTATGACTGTTTATTCAATTTGTATTAATCTTACGGGTTGATTCACCGGAACCATTCCTTTTTCAAGAAAAACTTTCTGCCCGTCTTTACCTAATAAAAACGTAATCCATCCGGTGGAAAGCTGTATATCGAGTATAGTGGTATAAACCACTACTTTTCTTATATAAGGATATTTCCTGGCATATACAAGTCCCTGATGCAGTTCAATGAAATCATCCTGTCTTCCTCCGGGATAAATACGGGATATCCTTACAGCCCTTACGGATGTATCCAATGAGTCCTGATTACCTTTTGAAATCCAGCAGAGATTAGAAATTCCAACAGCGTTCTTGTTTTCACGTATCATTTCGAGCATCTGTGTACTGGTTGAGCATATCTGAGCTGTTTTCAGATATTCCATCCCCGCTAAAACAGTGTCTTTAACGTAACCGTAAGTTCCGGAATTTGGTCTTTGAATATAAACTTTAATTTCATTCTCTTTCGCCTTCATCACACTCTTCACGTTCTCATTCTGTTCCTTGTCCTGCACACTGATATCAGTCCATTTTGTATATTCACCCGTAAAAATCTTTTTCAAGTCGTCTGATGTCAGGCGTATGACCGGATTCTCCGGATTCACAATAAAAGCAACAGCATCGGAAGCAACTTCATATCTCTGCATTTCAAGCTTGTATTCCTCTATATATTTCCTGTCTTCGGAGTTAAAATCGCCTGCAAGCATAATAAATCTGGTATCCTTGTTCAAAAAGTCGGTAATCGCAATTCTGCTTGGTTTGTAAGAAACTTTAATTTTTGCTTCAGGATTGAGCCTCTCAAATTCCGAAACAAGAGCAGGAATCACCGGCATAATATTTTCATCTGCGATGATGCTAAGCTCTCCGATAGTTGCTTTCGATTTAATCTGTCCAAATTCACATCCGAATGAACCAATCATCAGGCAAGACAAAAAAACTGTCAGACTAAATTTTGAAATGTTCATAAATTTTATGATTATGTGTTGGTTTTTTATATGAAAGGCAATCACACGCAGGTGATTGCCTTACTTAAAAAATACTTTGACTTATTGAACCGGCACTATTTGGAAATCCTTTGCTTTTTTATCAATTCTTCCTGCGCTCGTTTAATTCTCTCGTGCTCCTGATTCTGCCTTAAAATTTTTCTTTTTGCCTGTACGTTTATAAATCTGTAAACACCGTAACTGATAAATATCACACCGAAAATCAGCCTTGTCTGAAAATCTACCTGCGGCAAAAGAAGTCCTGTTATAAATAAAATCCCCATTCCAAAAACCACGACTGCAGTAAAATAATTTACATATATAACAGTGTTCATCTTGCTTCGGATGAATCTGAATTATTTGGGATCTTCAGTCTTTTTTTCTTCAGTTTTCTTTTCTTCAGTTTTCTTTTCGTCAGTCTTCTTCTCTTCCTTCTTATCCTCTTCGTTTTCTTTCTTGAACTTACCTGTCAGTTTAAAACTGAAAGGTACACTAACCCAGCATCTGACGGGCTGTCCCTGCTGAAGGGCGGGGGTGAACTGAAGACTCATCACTTTCGATGATACTTCATCCCTGAATACATCGGGACCGCTGAAACCGCCGACCTGTAAAACAGAGCCGTCAGGACCGACCAGGACTTTAACCGTCACTTTTCCTTCAATTCCGGATGATTTTGCAATTTCAGGATATCTCATTGAACTTTGTACCTGCCCCAGATTTACTGCCGTAGGCGCTTTGTCAACCTCGAACTGCTGATATGTTTTCTTTACATCCTTCTTTTCTTCTTTCACCTGTTTTTCTTCGGTTTTTTTCTCATTAACCTGCAGTTTACCGGTTTCTCGGTTAGGATCAACAGTTTCACTTCCTTCCGAAGAAACGAAAGCTTTGATTTTTTCTGTTTCCTCAACTTTTTTTATGGTTTCCAGGTCAGCTTTCTCTTTTGCTACCGGCTCGGGTGTTAAAGCTGCCATATCTTTCAAAGCTTCAGGCTGCTGCACCTGAATATCGGGCGGTGGAGGAGTATCATCTTCTTTGTCCGTTTCGCTCGTTTGTATATCCTTTAACTCGATATCCCTTTTAATCTGAAGCTGTCTTTCCGCATTCAGCTTTTCAAGGTATAAAGAGAATATATAAAAGGATATCAGGAAAATGTGTATTACCACAGCTAAAATCAGCCCCCTTGAGGCAAATTTTTTATAAAGCTTTTTAAGCTCCGGAGCGCCGTATTGCATACGGGTTTCGATTGGTTCTTTGTAGTTCGCTAATTCTTCTTGAGTTGCCATATTTGTATTAACCTCCGTATTAAAAGGATTTTTAAATTATGTTCTTAATTTATATACTTCGTCTTAATTGATTTTGTTTCATTGTACAAATATATGGAAATTATTACTTAAATTATATTAAAATATTTTGCCTGTTTACCTTTTATTTATTAGGAGGAAAGTAAGGTAAAATACCAATCGGATTATGAAAGTACTGTTTTATTATTTCCGCCGAGGATAAATCGTGAACAGTATTGCTTTTATTAACAACAGCATCATCGTTAATAATATTCTTATCCGCAGAAGTAAACTCCGAACTTTTTACGCTGTCAAGTATCTCCCCTGCCCTGAACATAAGTGTTCTGTCGTTTATATTTAAGAACATGTAATTACTTTTTGGAAAATTTTGCTTAGCAGGAATATTTTTATCATAGCTCAGATACACACCGGAAACAGGAATTATTTTAGGGTTTATTACAAAATATTTCCTCTCCTTCATATAATAGTTGCCTTCGAGAATATTATACAGATTTTCGGCGAGATAATATTTCATCTCGTCCTTTGTCATTTCTTCCGGATTTTCATATCCGTCGGGGGCAAATGATACAGTCCTTGCCGTATATCCGCGATGCGCGAGAACAAGTGTGCCGAGAGGACTATCACCGAACACTTTCTTTACGTCTTCATGCCGCATTCTTATACATCCGTGCGAAGACGGTCTCACTCCAAGATTCCCGTAATACCCGGTCCCGTTTAATGAATGAAAACCAATTCCCTGATTAAAAGGCATGAAGTAAAACATTTCGGCATTGTTATATTGAGAGGACTCATGGCGCTCTGTTTTTACGAATATCGCGAAAAGTCCGGGTCTTGACTCTATGCTTCTGTCGAGGAACTTATTCCCGGAGGAAACAGGATATTTTAAAACCCTGCCGTCTCTCCAGTGCTGATAAAGCATTTGCTGGTCTATTCTTAATTCGAGCCAGTTATTATTAGTAGTGTAAACAGTATCTTTAATACCCGAGGAAACATCGGCTTCGGAAAGAATATTAATCTTAAAAGAAGAAAAATGGTTTGTATGTCCGGTGATTTCTTCAAATCCGTTATCCCTGTACGATTTCACTTCCGGCTTCATGTTAGTTTCAAAGGCAAAACCTGCCGTAAAAAAACAAAAAAGCAGAAGCGGAAATAATACTGCCAGTTTACCGGAAGTATCGCTATAATTATCTGTTTTATCTATATTTGCTTCGTTATCCAGAATTTTAAAATGTAATAATTAACTGTTAATATACGAAATATTATGCAAATTTTCTATATATAAATTCTATCCGAACTTACCCGTAATATACTCCTCAGTGAGTTTTTCTTTAGGACTTGTAAAAACATTGCGGGTTTTTGAATGTTCGATAAGCTTACCGAGATAAAAGAACGCAGTATAATCACTTGCCCTCGCCGCCTGCTGCATATTATGGGTAACTATTATTATAGTATATTTTGATTTAATTTCGTGAATAGTTTCTTCAATCCTTGCAGTTGATTTTGGGTCAAGTGCGCTTGTAGGTTCATCCATTAATACAATTTCAGGCGATACTGCAAGTGTGCGTGCGATGCAAAGCCTTTGCTGTTGTCCGCCGGAGAGGCTCATAGCTGATACTTTTAATCTGTCTTTAACTTCATCCCATAATCCGGCTTTAGACAGCGCTTCTTCCACTATATCATTATATTTGTTTCGCATCATTCTAAATCCGTTCAGACTTAAACCGGCAATAACGTTCTCAAAAACTGACATCGTCGGGAAAGGATTCGGTTTCTGGAAAACCATGCCTACTTTCCTGCGTATTTCAGTGCTGTCATAATCGGTGATATCCTTCCCGAGAACGTTTATACTGCCCGTTACTTCGGAGCCGAGTGTGAGGTCGTGCATAAAATTCAGAGAACGGAGGAATGTTGATTTCCCGCATCCTGAAGGACCAATTATCGCGGTAATTGAGTTATATCTAATTTTTATGCTTATATCACTTATTGCGTTTCTGCCGCTGAAGGAAACATTTAAATTTTCCGTTTCAAGTGAAAATTTGCTTTCTTTCTGCCCGGTAATATTTGTTGTATTCTCATGCATCTTCTCTTATCCGTACTTCTTCCTTGTTACAAACCTTACGGCGAGGCTTATGATAAAAATCAGTGTAATCAAAACAAATGCTCCTGCCCATGCTTTTCTGTGCCATTCTTCATAAGGTGAAATAGCGTAATTAAATATCTGTACGGGAATTGAAGCCATCGGACCATCAAGCGATTCTGCCCAGTAGTTATTGCCGAACGACGTAAAAAGAAGCGGTGCAGTTTCCCCTGCCGCCCGGGCAATTGCGAGAAGAATTCCGGTAATAATTCCGCCCGAGGCAGTCTTGAGTACAATCAATACAGTTGTTTTCCATCTCGGAATACCCAGTGCCAGTGATGCTTCCCTTAGTGTTTGCGGTACGAGTTTCAGCATTTCCTCGGTAATTCTTGTTATTGTCGGTATCATCAATATCCCAAGCGCGAAACCTCCTGCTAATGCGGAGAATCTTTGCATAGGAATTACTAAAACTCCATAAGCAAATATACCGATAATAATTGAAGGAACGCCTGCGAGTACATCAGTCACAAATTTTATTGCATTAGCGGTAATATTGCCCGAATATTCGTTAATATAAATTCCCGCCATAATTCCGACGGGAATTCCAATAATACTGCCGAGTCCGACGAGCGTCAATGTTCCGGCTATTGCATTTGCCATACCGCCACCCGTTTCACCTACAGGCTTGGGGAGTTCGGTAAAAAAATCTATATTCAGCGCCGATGCGCCGGCGGCAGTGGTGTAAAAGAAAATATATACAAGAGGAAGCACGGCGGCAAGCGCCGCTATTATGCATAAAAATATCATCAGACTGCTGGTAAATTTTCTTTTCCGCAGATGACTATGCTTTATATGTGCGTAATAATCTTCCATTATCTTCTTTCGGTTTTTCTTGTAAAACTGTATATAAGTATTCTGGCAAAGGAATTGATAATGAATGTAACTCCGAATAAAACCAATCCCACTTCAATCAAAGCCGATAAATGAATTCTTCCTGAAGCTTCGGCAAATTCATTAGCTATTACAGATGCCATTGTATAAGCAGGTTCAAACAGAGATAATGATATTTGTGCTTTATTGCCGATTAACATCGTTACTGCCATAGTCTCCCCTACGGCTCTGCCGAGTCCGAGTATCGTTGCGCCGAGGATTCCGCTTTTCGCATTAAGAAGAGCCATCTTTATTGCTTCCCACCTCGTAGCCCCCAGAGCGTATGCGGCTTCTCTTTGTGAAACCGGAATAGCATTGAGAACATCCCTTGTAATTGCAGTTATAATAGGAATAACCATTATCGCCAGAATTATTCCGGCGGCAAGCAGTCCGAATCCGATCGGGTTACCTTTAAAAAAAGGAAGAAATCCAAGATATGACTGTAATGCGGGTTGTACCTGAGTCCTTAAAAAAGGAGCGAGGACAAAAATCCCCCAGAAACCGTAAATAATGCTCGGAATTGCCGCGAGAATTTCGACCAGGAAACTCACCGTTGTTTTGATTATACTCGGTGCAATCTCAGATAAAAATACGGCGACTCCGATACTGACCGGCAGAGCAATTACCAGAGCGATCAGCGATGAAACAACCGTGCCGTATATAAAACTCAGAGCACCGAAATTTTCTTTTACCGGCTCCCATTCGTTAGTAATAATAAAACTCCAGCCCGTTAACAGACGCGAAGGCGCAGAGTCTGTGAACATTTCATAAATAATGTAGAAAACGAGAATTAGGATGAGAAAAGCGAAAATCAGCGTCAGATTTTCAAATATGAAATCCGAAACTTTCTTTCTGCTTCTTATAGTATTTGCCGGTTTATTAATAATTGAATATATATAATATACAAATATACTATTATAATAAATCAGGCAATGTTAAATAATTGTAAATATTTTCTGGCTTATGCAAAAAAAAGGCACGCTAAGAAACGTGCCTTTTGAAATCAGCTTAAGTTAATAAGAGAAATCTATATTTATTTACTTATAATCACACTGCCTTT
>Ga0247841_10004226_pt1 | contig 25037 bp, 19 predicted proteins | sample LaCruzMarch2015__2_FD_192410 | JGI IMG/M metagenome (GOLD analysis project Ga0247841, IMG submission 192410) | Freshwater microbial communities from meromictic Lake La Cruz, Castile-La Mancha, Spain - LaCruzMarch2015_18m | ecosystem: Environmental > Aquatic > Freshwater > Lake | place: Spain... | reverse complement strand
ATGCGGGGCGGGGTTTCGTGACCCGTCAGCAGACGGGGCGCGATTCAGGCGGGGCGGAATGCCGAACCATCCCATCAAGGAAGAAAGTCCGAACTTTTGCATAAAAACAGCTCCATAATTGAACAAGTAGAAAAATTACTCATTTTTTCACGGGCGGCGGCGACCGCCGCCCATTGAATTGCGGGCCTTCCCGTGATTTTTTTGGCGGAAAGATGCAGGTCCGAGCCGAAGATTTTTTTGGCGGATACCTTTTTGGCGGAAAGATCCGAATTTTGAGCGATTTTCCCTATATTTTGAGCGTCTTTTAGCCATTCCCGCATCGGTCCGAGCCAACTATTACGGCCTTGCTCAAGGTCGCCGATTTTCTCTTCCAGCGTCTTCTTGCGGCTCATAAGATCGGCCTTCTTTTGGCGATAGTCATCGCGGTCGATATCTTGGTCAAGATAGCTATCCAAAAGGCGCGGGAGCTTGGTTTTAATGTCTTGTAGCTCGTTGCGCGATGCCTGGGTGAGGACGGCGGAAGATTGGGCGATTCCTTGTTCTTCCTTGGTGGTCATTTGTAATAGCCGATTCGCCCAATCTTCGGGCAAAGAAAATTTTTGCAGTTCCTGGGATAGCTGCCGATCAAGCTCTTCCTCGCGGATATACTTTTCCAAACACTTAACGGTTTTTGATTTTTTGGTACAGCGGTAATAGGTATGGCCCTTCCTGACTTCGGCGGTTATTCCCATCCCGCAATTTCCGCAATGGAGCAAACCGCAAAGCGGTTTCGGATTATTCGCTTTTCTTTGCGGTTTGCCGCGCTCTCTCAATACTTCTTGCACTTTGTCAAAAAGTTTCTTTGTGATGATTGGCTCGTGTTTGCCTTCGTGGACCTCGCCCAAAAACCGGAAATGTCCGTAGTAGAAAGGATTCAACAGGATGTGGGACACTTGGCTCCGTTTGACGTTTCTTTTAGTTTCTCTGGTTACGATTCCGTTTTTAGCTAAAAAAGCGGAAATATCCTCAAGCCTTGATTCGTTTTTGGCGTATAGCTCAAAAGCTTCTTTAATGATCCTTGATTTTTTCCTATCGACCGCAACGCTTTTATCACGCGAATCGTTTATATAGCCAACCGGAACGCGGCCCGGATATTCGCCGCGCCTTAACTTTTGGCGGAGCCCTCTTTTAGTATTTTCCGAAAGAGAATCGATATAATATTTGCTTTGGCCAAAAGAAATATTAAGCATAAATTTCCCCTGCGGTGTCGGTTCAAACCAAAAGGTGGGGAAGCGCAAGGCGGCGATTGTGCCGGTATCGACAAGATAGATGATCTTGCCGCCGTCAACGCTATTGCGGGCCAACCGGTCGGGATGCCAGGCAATAACGCCTTGCGCCCGGCCTTTCTCTATCTGTTCGATCATTTTGTTGAAAATCGGCCTTCCCGGAATCTTGGCCGATTGTTTTTCAATGAAAGTTTCAGTGATGGCTAAATTCTCGCGCGTAGCAAAATCGCGAAGTTCTGAAAGCTGCGCTTCAATAGATAGGACTTGCTTATCCTCAACGTCAGTAGATTTTCGACAATAAAGAAAATAGTTCATCATTTTTGACTATTAGCTTAAACTTTTATAAACTTATAGTACGCAATGACAGTATTATATAGTTATGGTATTAAAGTTTTATAAGTATGTCAAAAGAAAAATCAATGATTGGTGAAACCATTAAAAAATATCGTCTTGAAAAAGGAATATCTCAGGACAAGCTCTCAAAACTTGCTGATGTTGCTTTCCATACGGTTGTTAAGATTGAGTCTGGCGATACGCCTAACCCAACAATAGACACAGTCAAAAAAATCTCTTTTGCTCTGGGTGTCAGCATCGATGATTTAATGAAGTAATTGGATTAAACTTTATGCAAAGCAATAATCTTTCGGAATTCAAAAGAGGGTCAGCGTGGAGAAAGTGGGATTTGCACATTCATACACCAGCTTCTTTCGGCTATACCGGAAACTACGATGATCTTATAAAAAATTTAATTTCTTCCGAAGCAGAAGTCTTAGGCATTAATGATTATTGTACTTTTGATGGATATGAGGAGATTGTAAAAAGAGGCGGAATAAATAATAAATATTTATTTCCCGTTGTAGAATTTAGGATGCATAATATTATTGCAAGTCGCAAAGGGGCAGCAATTCAGAAGGGGGTAAGAGTTAATTTTCACTTAATATTCAATAATAATCCCGATGTTTTAAGAAGAGCTAAGACTTGGTTGTCTTCTTTGAATTGCTACAATGCGCAGAGCAATATTGATCAATTAGGAAATGTCGTAAAGGTAGATATAGAAAAGATTACGCTTGATTTTGAAGAAGTGATAAAAAGTTTAGAAAAAATTAACCTTCGCAAAGATGTTTTAGTTTGGTTGCCTTATGACGAATACGGGGGGATCGACGATATTGATCCAAATGATAATTTTTTTAAGTTGGGCTTGGTTAAGAGGTCTAATATTATTGGTAGCTCCACAGGAAAGCAAATAAATTTTTTTCTTTGGAAGGATACAAAATTTAAGGAGGAAGAATATAGGAATTGGTTTGAGAAACCTTTGCCTTGTATGAAGGGCAGCGATTCTCACGAATCTACATATCCTGTCGGGAGGCTAAGGGATAAAGATTCAAATCCAATCGAAAAATATTGTTGGATTAAGGCTGATCCCACCTTTGAAGGATTGAGACAAATTACCATTGAACCAAATGATAGGATTTATATAGGAGCTACTCCGCCGAAGCTTGCGGATGTCGAAGACAACAAGTCTCGTTATATCGATACTATAAAAATTCATAATGTAAACCAGAACCAAAATCCGTCCTGGTTTGACGCTGAAATCCCACTAAATAATAGCTTAATTGCAGTTATCGGTAAAAAGGGTAGCGGGAAAAGCGCAATGGCAGATATTATAGCTTTAAGTGGAAAAAGTTCTGTCCCTCCCGGAGAATATTCTTTTCTTAAGGGTGAAAAATTTAGAAAAAAAGATCTAGCAAAAAGCTATGAGTCTTCTTTGCTTTGGGTCGATGGGGCAAAAGAACAAGTAAATCTTAATGATTGCGTAGATGTTTCAACTGAGGTAGAAAAGGTAAAATATTTACCACAACATTTCGTTGAGACAATTTGCAATGAGAACGGAGTTAGTAAACTTTTTCAGCAAGAAATAGACAAAGTTATTTTTTCTTATGTGCCTTTGACAGAAAGGTTGAACGCAAAAGACTTGAATGGACTAATTACGAAGAAAGCAAGTGTTGTCGATCAGCTTATTTCGGAACTACGGGAAGAATTGAAGGGCACAAATTTTGAAATTGTTGAATTAGAGAAAAAAACTTCTCAAGCATATAAAGCGAAGCTTTGTAATCAGCTGACGGAAAAAGAGCGTGAACTTAAAGCACTTGTTGAGCCGAAAGAAGTCAATAAACCAGCGGGGGATATTAATGTTGTTGCACAAAAGAAAGCAAAAGAATTGTCCGAGAAAATTGAAGAATTAAATAAAAGTATTGAGACCGAGACCGACAATCTTACTAAACTTAATAACAAGATAGCTAATGTCGATAGAGCCAAAGAAGGCCTTCAATTACTAGAAATAAAAATAAATGATTATCTACGGAAATTAGAAACAAGCGTTAAAGATTTTTCTTTGAGCCTGAAGGATCTTGTTAGTTTCAAAATAAATATAGATCCTTTGTTAAAGCAAGAGAAAGAATTTGTGCAAGCAAAGGTGAAAGTTGAAGAAAAACTGATTCAGACCGATCCAAATTCTAAAACAAGCCTTTATGCGCAAAAGGATAAACTGCAGAAAGAATTAGAAACTCTTACCCAATCCCTGAATAAAGATCAGAAGACTTATCAAGAATATCTCAAAGTTTCTAAAGAATTTAAAGAAAAGCAGGCAAAAATTATTGGTGATGAAAGGGGCACAAATCTTACAACTATTACTGCGATAAAAAAAGAAATTTCTTATTTGGAAAAAGCTTTATCGGAAGATTTAAACAAGCTTGAAGAGAATAGAGTGAGTATTGTTAAGAAAATATTTGCTCAGCTCATCGCTAAAATTAGGTTTTATAAAGAAATATACCAACCATTAATTTGTTTTATCGAGCAAGAGAAAGAGCTACAAGAAAGATCAGGGAATATTCTTAACTTTGCGGTAAGCTTAAGTTTCGATAGATCAAAATTTTCGGATAAGTTTTTTTCTTTCATAAATCAAAATCGGGACGGTAGTTTTCAAGGTAAAGAAAATGGCCAAAAAATCTTAAAATCAATCCTCGATAAATTTGATTTTAGTAAAGAAAGCGATATTCTAAACTCTATTCAAGAAATCACAAGACACCTGAAAGAAGATATAACTAAAACCACCGCAAACCAAATGGTTATTGATGGTCAGTTTAAAGCTGATAAAAAAGAGTTTTACGACTTCTTGTATAGCCTTGAATATCTCAATGTGCAGTATACGATTATGTTTAACGGTAAGGACTTGAATGACAATGAATTTTCTCCCGGAGAGAAGGGGGCTTTGTTGCTTATATTCTATTTGCTGATAGATAAAAACAAAGTACCTTTAATTATGGATCAGCCAGAAGAGAATCTCGATAATGAGTCGGTTTATGTCCTGTTAGTTCCGTATATAAAGAAAGCAAAGCAAAACCGGCAAATTGTGGTTATTACTCATAATCCAAATCTTGCCGTAGTATGCGATGCGGAACAAATAATTTGTGCTTCTATGAATAAGAGAACCAATGAGATTTGCTATACCGTTGGAAGTATCGAGAATCCCGATATGAACAAGAAGGTGTCCGATGTTTTGGAAGGAACTTTACCGGCTTTTGATATAAGAGATGAAAAATACATTAGAGAATTCTGATCTTCCCGCCAAAAAGGTATCCGCCAAAAAAATCTTAGGTTTTCAGTCTTGGACCTGCTTTCCGCCAAAAAAATCACGGGAAGGCCCGCAAATCAATGGGCGGCGGTCGCCGCCGCCCGTGAAAAAATGAGTAATTTTTCTACTTGTTCAATTATGGAGTACATCTTCAACGAAGCTCGAGCTTATTTTATCAACAATCAGTAGTATTGCAAGTTGCTGACCCCCGACTATGCTTCACTTGCCCCTCTCCGGCGTACCTCCGAGGGGCTGCGCTCGCAATTAGCCGCTGGCGCACCAGCCGGCCCGGAATCGAGGCATCCACAACGCATTTTAGCCGCAGGGGGGGGGTAAAAGGGAAATTTAAAATATAAAATAATATAAATCGAAGCCGCAGGCTTCGCGAAAAAATTAGAGATTCAGTGATTGAAATATAGCTTTAAAAGAGTTAAATTGTAGAGAATAGGATTCAGTATAGATATAAACTATAACAATATATGAGCTTACGAAAAGGGTATTTTTACGATTCTTTAACTGAATCACGAACGGATGGAACCGAATTGCAAAGTTGCATGGAGGAAACAGTAAAGAATTTAATAGAATCGGATACGAGCTTGAAAAAGCCGGGAATTTTGCTTGGAAAAATTCAAAGCGGGAAAACACGAGCTTTCCTTGGCGTGATTGCGCTTGCTTTTGATAATGATTACGATATTGCAATAATTTTAACTAAAGGAACCAAAGCATTGGCAGAGCAGACTTATGCGAGGCTCGCCCAAGATTATAAAAAATTTATTGACGAACATAAAATGCAGATTTTTGACATAATGCATTTGCCTGGGAATCTGGTAACTTGGGAGCTTAAGCAAAAGATAGTAATGGTTGTTAAGAAAGAAAAAAATAATCTCAACCGCATTTTTCGCGCGTTAATGGAAACGCATCCCGATCTGCAGCACAAAAAAATTCTAATAATTGATGACGAGGCAGATCTCGCAAGCATTGGCTATCATCGAGATAAAGAAACGGGAGAAATTGAACAAGGAACGATAGGAAAGATGATAGATGATCTTCGGGCTAAAGTGGCAGAGTCAGATTTTTTGCAAGTAACTGCAACGCCTTATTCCTTGTATTTGCAGCCCGACAATAATTTGCCGGAATCTGGATTTAACTTTTTGCCTAAAAAACCGGTATTTACGGTTTTATTACCTGAACATGGGAAATATATAGGAGGCGATTTTTATTTTAAAGATAATTTAGATTCATCTGATATTGGCTATTATATTTTCGAGGAAATACCAGTTGAAGAAAGGGACGCATTGAAAAAAGCAGACGGACGGCGTTTTTCATTGGATCAAGTATTGGATGCGAAAGCAATAATAATGCTCCGAAAAGCAGTGACTAATTTTATTGTGGGCGCATGTATCCGTCAATTTCAACAAATATCAAATGGCGAGCCGGAAACACACTATAGTTTTATTATTCATACCGAAAGAGGGCGGTCATCTCATGATTGGCAAGTGCAAGTAGTGGAAAGTATAATCGCTAATTTTAAGAGGATGGCAAACAACGATTCGGATAAATTTAACCAGCTTATCAACGAATCATATAAAGATGTCAGTCTGTCGGTTAAAGCTGGGGGATATGCACTGCCATCACTTGAAGAAGTTATTAATAAAGTGAAGGGGTCTGTTAAGGAGGATCGAATTATGACTGCGAAGGTGAATTCGGAGATCGAAGTTAGACAGCTACTCGATGAAAGCGGGCAATTGAAATTGAGAACTCCTTTAAATATTTTCATAGGGGGACAAATTCTTGACAGGGGAATCACTGTTCAAAATCTTATCGGTTTTTACTATGGAAGGAATCCAAAGAAATTTCAGCAAGATACAGTTTTACAGCATTCAAGAATGTACGGTACCCGCTCGAAAGAAGATCTGGCTGTCACTAGATTTTATACTACCCGGAATATTTATGAGATTATGCGCCGAATCCATGAATTTGATAATGCATTAAGGGAAGCATTTTTAAATGGTTCTCATGACCAAGGAGTTTATTTCATCCGAAAGGATGCAAGCAATAAACTTGCGCCTTGCTCTCCTAATAAATTGCTTCTTTCTACAATAACAACGATTAAGCCGTATAAAAGATTGCTTCCGATTGGATTTCAAACGGGGTACAAAAGCAATATCAAAAAAACAATAGAAGAATTGGACGAAGAAATAATTGGATTAAAGGAAGTAAATAGCTCCGATCCGATTATGATTTCAATAGAAAAAGCTCTTAAAATATTGGACAAAATAAACAAGACAATTGTTTATGAAACAGATGGGTATGGGTGGGACATTAAGGCGCACAAAGCGAGTCTTGAGTATCTGTCTAATAATTCAAAAAGCGCAGATCAGAAAGGGAAAGTGTGGGTTGTTGTTAGAACTGGTTTAAATCTTTCCCGCCAAAAAAATGATGGACGCTTATCTGACGATCCAGACGGTGGTAGCGGTGTAACGGCTAGATATGAAGCTCAAGCACTAGCCGAAGATATCCCTGCTCTCATTTTGATTCGGGAAAATGGTAGCGAAGCGGGAGGGTGGAGAGATTCACCTTTTTGGTGGCCAGTGATAATGCCTCAAAAAAATACACCGATTTCAATTTTTGCAAGCGATATTATAGATATTGAAGATTAATAATTAAACTTATTACAAAATGAACTCGTTAATTAACGAACTGCCCAAAATTGTCGATGAAGGGAAAAAAGAGGTGGAGCGGATTTTGGAGCGATTGGGCGGCCAGAATAAGCTTGGTTTGCAAACCAACGAATTGGTGTTGCCCGCAAAAGACAATAAAGGATTGTGGGCGGGAAGAATGCCGGAAGCTAAAGAAAGCGAATGGATGAATCGTTTGATTTATGGCGACAATCTTTTGGCAATGCAGGCGTTGCTGGCCGGAGATGATTCTAATAGATTGGCCTCAATGCGCGGCAAAATTGATTTGATTTATATCGATCCGCCCTTTGATAGCAAAGCCGATTATCGGACAAAAGTAATGTTGCCCGGCGTTGATTTGGAACAAAAGCCCACAGTTATCGAACAATTCGCGTATGCCGATACTTGGAAAGACGGTACGGTCTCATATTTGAAAATGATTTATCCGCGGTTGGCGTTGATGCGCGAGTTGCTTTCCGATAAAGGATCGATTTATGTCCATATTGATTGGCATGTTGGCCATTATGTAAAAATTTTACTCGATGATATTTTTGGAAAGCAAAACTTTGTTAACGAGATCGTTTGGTATTATAGAAGATGGAATATCGCGGGTTCAATTTTTGCCAGAAATCACGATAATCTTTTTTATTATGCAAAAAATAAGAACAATCATATTTTTAATCAGTTGTATATTCCGAAGTCAGAAAAATCATCCGCACAAGGAAAGGCTTGGAAGAGTGTTATTGGTGAGGACGGTCGCAGGCATTCAATTATGACCGATGAGGAAACTAAAGGCGTGCCAATGCCAGATGTTTGGGATATTTCAATGATAAATCCTGTCAGTAACGAACGATTAGATTATGGAACTCAAAAACCCGAAGCATTGCTTGAAAGAATCATTAAAGCGTCTTCGAATGAAGATTCGATCGTGCTGGATTTTTTTGCAGGTTCGGGTACAACTGGGGCGGTGGCGGAAAAATTAGGCAGAAAGTGGATAATGTCGGATTTAGGCAAGCCCGCGTGTTTAATTATGAGGAAACGGTTGATTGATCAAAACGCCAAGCCGTTTTTGTATCAGGCGATTGGCGATTATCAAAAAGAGGCGTTTATTTCTTCGAAGCTTTATCGCCGCGTAGGCGATTTGGCGCATATTGTTTTGCAGCTTTTTGGCGCAATTCCTTTCCCTGACGATCAAAACCCGAACCGTAACCTTGGTTATATCAAAGAAAGTCGGGTTTTAGTGATGGTGGATTCACCGAATAAAATGACCGGGTTGGCAACGCTTAAAAAAGCGATTGAAGCGCGCAACGCGTTTATGGGCGGATGGAATAAGGTGGTGGTGTTGGGTTGGAATTTTACTTATGATATTACCGAAGCGATTCAATCGCTGGGCGATAGCAAGTTGGAGGTGTTGGTGATTCCGCCGGATTTATTGGATAAGCTGAAAACAAAATCCAGTTATGAGGATTTAATTAAAGGCGGGAAAATAAGATTTTCATCGTTGCAGTATTTGACCATTAAGCCGATCAAGAAAGAGGCGCATAACGATAATGAGGAAAAATTGATCATTGAGCTGGATAATTATGTTTTGCTTTCGCCGGATAATATTCCGCTGGATGACGAAGACAAAGAAAAGCTGAAACAGATAATTGCAAAAGACCCGCTATCGCTGATTGAATATTGGAGCATTGACCCGGATTATGACGGCGAAGTTTTTCGCAGCAAGTGGCAGGATTATCGCGAGAACACGGAAAACGACAGCGATCCGTATCATGTGATCTCTAAAACGGTTTTGACTGTGCCTAAAAAAGAAAGCCGTAAGGTTTGCGTAAAAGCGGTCGATGTGTTTGGTTTCGAAAGCGTAGTAATTGAGGAATTGTAACTTTTATGGATCAAAAGATTTACAATATTTATTGCGACGAATCGCGCGTAGAAAATGAAGATTCCGATAAAATGACCATCGGCGCGCTTTTCGTATTGAGGAGCAAGAAGAAAAAAATAGTGAAGGAAATAAACAAAATCTATTTAGAAAATGAATTTTGTTACGAATTGAAATGGACAAAAGTTGGCGATAAGTATTTTGATTTTTATAAAAAGATAATAGATTATTTCATAGAAGAGTCTGAATTAAATTTCCGGGTGATTATTGTTGACAAGAAGAAAGTCAAAAAAGAAGTTTATCATAAGAATGATCCCGAATTGGCCTTTTTCAAATTCTATTATTTTATGTTACGGGCAAGATTGCTTGACGATTCTGCTTATTATATTTTTCTCGACAAAAAGCCAACTCGCGATAAAAATCGCGCCCGCGCTTTATATTCATTTCTTAGCTCGTATATTCTTGGACATAAAAGAAATTGCAATATTAGGCATTTGCAATCATATTCTTCCGATAAAAATACATTGATTCAGGTTTCGGATTTTTTTACTGGATTATTTGGTTATGGGTGTAATAAAAAAATAAAAAAAGGTTCTACAAAACATAAACTGGTCGAATATTTTAAAGAAAAAACAAAAAAGAGCGATCTTTGCACTACATCATTTCTTAGCGAAAAAAAGTGTAATGTTTTTGTTTGGGATGGCGGCATATGAAATCAGTAGAAATTATCATTCTTGAAACAGAAGAGGATTATAAAGAAAAGTACCGCGAGTATTATTTAAAAGAAGCGTTGCAGTTTTCGGATATACCAATTATTTTTGGAGAAGCAACCTTTGAACATATTTTTTCAGAAAAAGCAGGCGATGGGAAAAGGGTGTTTAGCAAAAGACGCGCAAAAAGAATGTTGTTTATGAAAGCAATTTTATCTGGAGAATTTAATGTTGATATTATGTATGAACTTGAAGATGGTAAAGATATTGGTAATTGCGCTTTATTTTGTACCGATTTGGAATGTGTTATGTATTTGAGATTGATACAGGGGAAGGGGATGCAAGTATTAACTTTTTTTGACTTTGGAAAAGATCACGATAAAATGTGTCGTAAACAAAAAAACAAATGCGTACCAATCGCACTTGCTGAAATTAAGCAAAAAATAACCCTTTCGGGTGAAGGCTGATATTTTCGGGCCATCAACCTTCAGAGATGCCGACGACTTTACACTGTAAAGTCTAACTACATACTATCATATTTTGATTAAAAGTAAATGAATACTGTGGATAACTTTGTCAAACAGATATTTGCAGAGAAATGATAGAAAATATGATTTTAGCGTAAGAATAAGGGGAAAAACCTTAAAATACACATAAATTTAATTTTATACTATGCCATCACCAATTAGTATCGGCACAAGAGATATACCTCTGAAATTGGCCAATGCGATTACGCAGAAAGTTAATGACAGCTGGGAAAGCGGAGAAATGCTTTTGAAAGTAACGCCAATCACGCAAGATTTGCTCAAGTTTTGGTTTTGCGCGCCGCACACGGAAACCCGCCATATCAATTTTCACGAAGGCCAAAGGCAGGCGATTTTAAACGCGATCTATCTTCACGAAGTGTTGGGGGCCAAGACAGTAAAAGATGTTTACGAAAACATTGATTTTGAGTTATTGCCCGAAATTGATGTTACCGAGTTGAAAAAGGATAAATACGAGATTCCCAAATACGCGATCAAAATGGCAACGGGAACCGGCAAAACTTGGGTGATGCACTCGTTGCTCATTTGGCAATATTTGAATGCCAAATACGAATTGGGAAAATCGGGTAAATTTACCAAGAACTTTTTGCTGGTCGCGCCCGGAATTATTGTTTATGAGAGATTGCTTGACGCATATCTTGGGAAGGAAAACGAACAGCAGACGAGAGATTTTAACCGTTCGGATTTTTACCAATTCCGTGATTTATTTATTCCCGCTCAATTCCGCGATGATATTTTTGGTTTTATTCAAGGTAGCGTTTCGCAAAAGCAGGTCATAGGATCGAAAATTACTGGCGATGGGATAATCGCGATTGCCAATTGGCAACTATTTCTCGATAGAGAGGAGGGTGAGATGGATGGAGATTCACCGCTGGAAAACACCGGCGAGGTTGTGAATGAAATCTTTTCAGTGCGCCCCGGAACTTCCGGCGGAAATACGCTTGATTCGTTAGACGCGAATTATTTGGGAGGTCGGGAAATCGAGTATTTAGCTGATTTGCCCAGCTTGTTGGTAATGAACGATGAGGCGCATCATATTCACGAAAACAAAATATACGGCGAAGTTAAAGAGGTTGAATGGCAGAAAAGCTTGAATAAAATCGCGAAAAATAAAGGAAGCAATTTTATTCAGGTTGATTTTTCGGCGACTCCTTATGATGTTACCGGCAGCGGACAGAATCGCATTAAACATTATTTTCCCCACATAATCGTTGATTTTGATTTGAAAACTGCCATTAGGCGAGGGCTTGTGAAAACAATAGCTATCGATAAAAGGAAAGAGATAACGGATTTACCATTGGAGTTTGCAGCGATAAGGGAAGGGAATAAAGTGATTGGTTTATCGGACGGCCAGAAATTGATGATTCGCGCCGGGCTGAAAAAGATTAACATTTTGGAAAATAATTTTGTTGAGTTTACGGAAAAAGATGGTGCGGTGTCGGATAAATATCCGAAAATGTTGATAATGTGCGAAGACACAAAGGTTACGCCTCATGTCGTTGATTTTATTCTAGGCGAAGGTCTGTCGGCGGATGATGTTATTAGGGTTGATTCGGATAGGAAAGGCGCAATCCCTAAAGCTGAATGGTCAGAATTAAAACAGAAACTGTTTAATATCGACAAACATAAAAGTCCGAAAGTGATCGTGTCGGTCTTGATGTTGCGCGAAGGATTTGATGTAAGCAATATTTGTGTGATCGTTCCTTTGCGGGCGACCAGCGCGCCGATATTGCTTGAACAAACTATTGGGCGCGGATTGCGCTTGATGTGGCGCGAGCCGGAATTTGGAGAGATAAAACAAGATAATATCAAACATTTGCTTTCGGAAAAGAAAGAGCCGGGTAATTATTTGGATTTATTGATGATCGTGGAGCATCCGGCGTTTACGCAATTTTACGATGATTTGATTAAAGACGGTGTTTGCAGCGAGTTGGATAAAGACCCGCAGGATCGGGAAAGCGTTCTGGGCGATATTATCAAAGTTGGGTTAAAAGAAAACTATAAAGAATATGATTTGTTCTGGCCGGTGATAATAAGGGATGCCGAGGAGGAACTTATTTCCGGGAGCATTGATTTTAGCAAATTGAAGCCTTTTGATATTTATCGCCTTGAGGATTTGCAAAAATTCTTTAAGGCAAAAGGCGAGAGTTTTGTTTCCGAGGAGCTGACTGTTAAAACAAGGTTTGGCGAATATGTTGTTGACGCAAGTTTGTTTAGCTCGCAGAGTTATAATGAGTATTTGGGCAGGATATTGGACACGATTGTGAATCGAATGGCGCGGGTAAGTTCCCGGAGCAAAAAAGCCTATCCGGTGATGCAGATCAATAATTTGGAGATAGTGAAGGTTATCGATCAATACATAAAAACGAAACTTTTTGATAAACCTTTTGATCCTTTCACCGACAACAATTGGAAAGTTTTGTTGCTGAAAAACGGGATTGTAACATTGCATATCGTTAGGGAAATCGGCAAGATTTTGATCGATATGCAGCAGATGGTAGATGTAAGCGAGGCTAAAGTTGAGAAAAAATATTTTTCGATGATCCCGGAATTAAGGATGCGCGAAAATTATTCTTTGCCAATAGTCAAAACCGTTTACGAGAAATTGCCATATCCTTCAAACAAGGGCGGATTTGAAAAAGCTTTTATGGAAGCAACAGACAATGATGCGAAGGTGGAGGCGATGATGAAAATAAATGATTATTATCATAATTTCGCAAACATTCTTTACATTAGAACCGATGGGCTTTTATCGTTATATTACCCGGATTTTATAGTTAAGACCGCGGACAAGATTTATATTATTGAAACAAAATCCGATAAGGATTTGCAGGATCAAAATGTAAAGCAAAAGCGGCTTGCTATTTTGGATTGGGCAAAAAGAATCAACCAATTAAAGCCGGAAGATCGGGCGGGTAAAACTTGGGAATATATTTTACTTGGAGAAACTCATTTTTACGGATTAAGCAATAACGGGGCGTCGATTGATGAGATATGCCAACTTGCGAAAGTTACGGAAGCGAACGCGGTAGGTAAATTATTTTAAGAAGGTAATAGATATGGGGACAAGGATTTTTACAAGGCCAAATTTTGAGAAATTACCCGTTATTCGGGGATTATTGAGGAAATTGAATTTTTATAAGTGTGTTCAGGAATCATTAAAATGGCGTCATGTAAATTGCGACGGGAAGGAACTTATAAAAAATACTCCTTCCGAATCGGAAAAGATTGAACTTCATTGTGCTTGGGTAACAGAAGCTTTTACGCCATCAAATATTAATAAACTAATAAATTTATTAGAGAAGATCGGTTGGGATAATTGCGAAAAAAATATTGGAGAAGAAGACAGTTTAATAAAATGGATTAAAGAAGGCCGTAGTTTTTCTGGAAGTGATTCGTGGATGAATGGGGGCGTCATACTCTCACGGAGTGATACGAGCCGTTTTCCGGTTTCTAATATAAGGCGAACAAAGTTACCCGAAAATGTAGATTATGGAAGGCTTTCAATTAGAAATGTTACTCCTAGTTTAACGCTTGTTACTATACAATTTGTCTTTAAGAGTGAGGTTGACGATTGCTTAAACGAATTATTGAAGGCGTCATATAAGTCTAAGATTCAATATCGTCCATCGATATTCAATGCTAAAAGTGCAATATATGTTGGTGTGATCGAACAAAAAAGGGAGGCTATAGAGAAAAAAATAAACGAGATACACGCCCCTCTTTATTCATGGTTTAACGATAATCTGCCAGGATATTATTTTTCTTCCGGCGGAGCAATGCCGACAGTAGATATGATAACTAGCCGTGTGTACGAACAATCGGAACAAAATCCTTCTAATTTTAGGGATAGTTATTTTGATTTAATGTTTAATCACAATATGGAATTGTGGCAATGCAAAGAAGATAGAAATTTAGAACTTAGATTATCGCGGCGCAACAGCGAAGAACCTACGGCCATTTTATTCGGTAATTATAACAAACTAATCCAAGGTTTGGGCAATAATGGCGGAGAAGATAGGGGAGCTTTAACGAATAAGATTCATATGGATTTTGTCTTTACCCTTTCGTTATGGGTAACGCATAACCTTTTAATAAATTACGATCAACAACTGTCTATTATAAGAGATAAAATGATTTTTATTATCGAAGAAACAAAAAAATCTCTTAAAAGTCTTGATTACATCAGGTATAATTTTTTATCAGTAAGCACGGATATACAGATTCTTAGTAATGATTTAGCAATGTCGATTAAGAGGAAACTTTATTCATATGATTGCATAGACTTCGATCCTCCTTCTTATCTGGGGATCATTTCTTTTATGGAATTAATGAAGCAACAGGACGAAATTAAAATGAAGCAACTTGTTGCTTCTGAATTTCGCGTCAATCAACTCATTTTGTCGAGTGGTAACATTGCCTCGGCAATAGCAAATCTTCGTATTCAAGGTCGTATGTTTTGGATAGCAGTCGTTGGTATTATTTTGGCGTTACTTTCAATAATAATCTCGATTATAGTTGCGATTTATAAGGATGGATTCTTTAATTAAAGATTTATTAACAATCAAAACAGCGGATCACTCGAAAATTCAAGTTTGGATCAAGCGATATTTTTATGATCTTGGATATTATTCCCGCACCGAAAAAGAAGTTTGGCGGGATAGAAAAGGCCGGATCGATGTATTCGCCCAAAGGGGCGGTTATGCGGTCGGGATCGAAATTGATCATAGCTCAATCCGGCTGAACTCAATTGAAAAATTAAACGCACTCAAACCGTCTTTGGCGGTTTTTGTTCTAAAGGGGCGAACTTTTAACTGGGAAAAGACATATTCCCGCTTTAAACTTTTGAAAGTAAAATCTTTGATCATTCATCTGCAATCGGGAAGGTATAAATGGATATATCATTAAGCCAAAAATTTTTGTAGAATAAATGAAAACGCGCCTTTTACAATAAGCGAAATTATCAAAAATGCCAAAGCATAAGTTTAGAAAATTCGAAAGAAGCCAAACGCCGAAACCATTTCGGATCGGGGAAATTGACCTGGCAATTTTAAACGATCTGGCCCAAAACCGCTTTTTGGACAGCAAGCACATTCTCGCGCTTCACCCGGAATTTAAAGAAAGAAGCGTCCGCTCGCGCCTCCAGCTTTTATATCACGGCGGTTATGTGGAGCGTCCGGTCAGCCAGTTTGGATCATTCCATCCGGCAGTCCATTTGATTTACAGTTTGGCCAAGAAAGGGGCCGCGCTGGTTGCCGAAGGCAAAAACCAGCCCGCGCCCGCAAAACAGCCCAAAGACGCGGGCGTTTCTTTTATGTCGCATTCCTTGATGATCTCTGATTTTAAAACGACCATCGAGCTGGCCTTGAAAAGCATCGGCCAGCCAAAACTTTATTCTTGGCGAGAGCCGGGCGTTATCGATGGCGTGTATTTCGAGGGGGAGCGGCTGCCGATCGCCCCGGATGCATTTTTCACGATCGAAGATAAAGGCGATCTGTTACATTTCTTTTTGGAAGCCGACCGCTCAACGATGACGCTTGAGCGGATGCTCAACAAATTGCGGGCATATTGGAATTGGCGGGCCGAAGGCGGCCAAAAGCGGAAATTGGATATTTCCAATTTCCGGGTGCTGACTGTGGCTTTGACTGAGGAGCGGAAAGAAAATTTGCGTCAAATCGCGAAAAAAGCGAACGGCGATAAAACCGGAAGTGATATGTTTTGGTTCGGTTGCGCGAAGTCGTATAGTTTGGAGAATCCCGAAAACATTTTGACGCCAATTTGGAGATCGGCAAAAAGCGAAAGCTTGCGCCACTTGCTTGAATAAAGGCCGAAGGCGTTTTTTGTAAATACAAAAAAATGGCAAAATTAAAGGAAAGCGAAATTGTGGAAGAGTGGAGTGTTTTGATCGAAGGCGCGCAAGGCCGCCAGCAGGAATTTTATCAAATGATAGAAAACCGGCTGGACGAGCTGGAACCGCCCACCCTTTCGGTCGCGCAAGAAAAAGTTTTTCCGTCGTTATTTAGAAGATTAAAAGGCGACGGCAGGCTGTTTTTGATCATCAAAAGCAAGTATTTCGACGGCTATGTCGTTAATGTCTGCGCCCAAGAGTACGGCAAGCAGCTGCTCATCGCCTGGTATCTTACCCAGCGGCCCGGCAAGTTTATGCAGTTTATGGCAAACCTTCCCGGCCTCGCCGTGGTTGTTATTTATCCGGTTTATCTTTTCATGATGTTTTATGACAAGATCACCAAACGCCGGGTTACGCTGGAAAATATGGATTTATTCGACAGGCAGGAATTGAGCGCGTTCGCCGGAACCGTTCACCATTGCGTAGTTTTCGGCTCGGAAAATATTTCCGATGCCGTGGGCTTTGATTTCTCAAAAGTCGATCGCAAATCAAAGGGATTCCTCAATCTCGCATAACGCCAATGGCCGAAGAACAAAACCGCCGAGCCTTGGCCCCTCTCAAGGCGTTTTTTAAAAATATGCTTGGAAAAGAGAATAAGCCGCTTTCGCCGGAAACGAAAGCGGCGCATTTGGAATATCCTTTGTGGCGTTTTCCAGTGGAAAAAGGCCGGATGGGCTTGGGCTGGGTGAACGGCGCAATGAACGAAGCCACGGGTTTGGAGGGCAACATCAAGGGCATTGATACGAAATACCGGAGCACCCATTTTTACGCCGTGGGCGCGTCCGGTTCGGGCAAATCCAAATTTTTAGAATCGCTGATAATCCAAGACATAATCCAAGGCGAAGGTTTCGGCGTGATCGATCCGCACGGCGATTTGATCGAGGACATAAAAGGCTGGTTGTATTTTTGGACGCAAAAGGATTTCAAAAAAGACATTGTTTTGATTGATCCGACCGATCTTGAAAATACGGCGAGCTTTAATCCGCTGGAACCGATCAACGGCATTCCGCCGGAACGGCTGGCCGCCCAATTGGTGGAAGCCTTCAAAAAGATATGGGCGGATGCTTGGGGCGAAAGGATGGCCGACATTATGCGCAATTCTTTGATCGCGCTAGTGGAAAACAATTTGACGCTTCTTGAATTGCCGCTGCTTTTGACGGAGCCTGAAGTCCGCAAAAAGATTTTGCGGAATGTTAAAAGTACAACCTGCCTCCAGCGGTTCAAATACTTTGAATCGTTATCGCCACACACTTGGCGCGAATGGCTGGAATCAACGCTCAACAAAGTTGACGCGTTTCTTTCCGATCCGGCGATCCGGCAGATATTTGCCTCGCCGCATAGTTCTTTTAACTTGCGCGACATAATGGACAACAAGAAAATCCTTCTCGTAAATCTGAACAAAGGAAGGCTTGGCGACAGCGCAAATTTACTTGGGGCTTTGTTGGTGAGCAAGATCAAAATGGCGGCGTTTTCCCGCAACGACCTGCCGGTTACCGAACGCCAGCCGTTTTACTTGTATATTGATGAGTTTCAAAATTTTGCCACCGACAGCTTTATCGAAATTTTAAGCGAAGCCAGAAAATACAAACTTTCCCTCATACTGGCCCATCAGAATTTGAGCCAATTGACGGAAAGCTTGCGGGATTCCATTCTTGCCAATTGTGGGATTCAAGCCTGTTTTCGTGTTAATCGGGAAGATGCCCAATTGTTGGCAAAGGAATTGATGGGGCCGATGTACCGCCATTTTCCGGGCTGGGAGGTCAATATCCAGTTCTTGCAGGAAGTCCCGCAACGATGCTGCTATGTGGCTAACAAGCCGGAAAACGGCATTGTCGGCATTTATACCTTGCCCGTGCCTTGTCCTTGGGAATGGATACAAGCGATCGGCGGCGAATGGAGTGAGGAAATCTTTCGCGCACTTATAGGAAATATCGGAATCGGCGCGGCTTATATGCGCAACAGGGAGGAGATCGAGCGGGATTGTATCGAACGCGCTAAGAATTTGATGGCAGAGGAGGAGGAAGCGGAAAGCTACCGCAAGGATAAGGCCCCGGAATAGTTACGTAAATCTAACTAAAGATGGGGTAGGTTAATGCCATAGGCTTACTAAAATTTTTACTTTGTGATATCTTAAGCCTAAATTGATATGCATTTATGAGAATATATATAGCCGCCCCCCTCTTTAATGAAATGGAAAGACTGAGAAATGAATATTTCAAGCGGGAACTTGAGAGTATTGGGTTTGAAGTTTATTTACCTCAAGAAAAAGCTGGCATTTCTTATGATTTGATAAGTCGTGGCGCCCAAAAAGAAGAGGTTCGGCGCAATATCTTTCAAAATGATGTCAGTGCTGTTAAAAGTTGTGATATAATGTTGTGCTTATTAGACGGCAGGGTTCCAGATGAAGGAATGTGTGTTGAGCTCGGGATTGCTTATGCTTTAGAAAAAAAATGTTTAGGATTTAAAACTGATAATCGAGCCATGGATAAATACGGCGATAACAATATTATTTTAGATGGTTGCTTGCTTTCCATTTATACCGATATTGAAAGTCTTAAAAAAGACCTTTTTGATTTTTTTAACGAAAAATCATGAAAATTATATTTACTTTTTTGACTTTTGGTGAAAATATTTTCGGAGGGATTGAACACGCTCTTTATAATTTTATTTTAGGACTCACAAAACAAGGAGTCGATTGTCTGGTTTATACAAGTGGAACATTCGTAAAAGATAAAAAAATTAATGGTATAAGAATATTTATAAGTAAATATTTGCAAAAATATTATACTGGGTCAGATAGGAACATTTATGAAAGCTACAATAAAAACCGTGACTCAATAAAGAAAGAATTTACTAATTTATTCAATTTAGAAAAACCAGATTTAATTATATCGGTGGATCATTTGTGGGGAATTATTCCTATTCTAGACTTAAAATTGCCCTGTAGAAAAATTTTATGGAATCATCTTTTTCACAACAGAGAACTTTTAAAAAAAGTTGTTAATGATGATTTTGAGTTATTTGCAGTTAGTGACTGCGTAACGAAAAAAATAAAAACTTTAACCAATAAAGAGGTCAAAATTTTGCCGAACCCTATTATTTATGAAGATTTTCAAATAAAAAGAAATCCTAGAAAAATAATTTTTTGCAATGCCCGCATAAGCGTAGAAAAAAGAATTATTGATGCAGTTAAGGCTTTTTCGTTAATATCTGGCAGATTGAAAGGGTTTGAATTACATTTATGCTCAGGTGGATTTCATTTTGCTAATTCATCTAAGTCGATGGCGGAAATACTGGATTTTTTAGCTATTCAACGAAATATAAAAGTTGTTTTTCATAGCAATTTTAAATGGTCAGAAATACCTAATTTTCTTTCAACTTGTAGTTTAATTTTATTACCCACAGGAACTGAATCTTTTGGAATAGCTGCGCTTGAAGCAATGGCGGCCGGTGTGCCGTTAGTCACAACTACCGCGGGTAATTTGCCGGATTTGGTCGGAAATAGCTGCCAACTGGTTCCCGTGGGAAATGTTAGTAAATTATCAGATGCAATCCTGTGCGCCTTAAAGAAAAATTCGGATACTTTAATTGGAAAAAAGAGAGCCGAGAGTTACGATTATTTAAATGTTTCTAAAAAATTTCTTAAACAAATAGAACTATGAACTTAGCGATAATAGTTGCTCATCCGGATGATGCCGAGATATGGATGGGGGGAACCATGCTTACTTACTGGGAGGATAAACACAACATAAGTATTATTTATCCATTAGAAGTAAGCAACGAGAGAAAAAAAGAGGCTGTTATGGACAAGAGATGGAAAACGCATTTTACGAACGATCTTTTTTCTGATCTCTTAAATATAAATCCAGATTTAGTATTTACACACTGGAATAATGATTCCCACAAAGAGCACAGAGAAGTTTTTTTAATGGTAAATAAAGTAATGCCAGAGTTGGTAGTTTCTAATCTATTAGTTACAAGATTATTTTGTTTTGGATCTTATAACAATTTGGGATTAGGAGGAGAATTATTTAAACCGACCGACTTTATTGACATTTCAAATCATTGGGATGGAAAACATCAAATGATTTTTAATTATAAAAGCCAAAAACCGGAATTATGGGTTAATATGATCAAGCCAATCAACGAGTTATGGGGTAATCAATGCTGTGTTAAATATGCGGAAGGTTTTTTAGAAACCCCCATTTTAGGAGTTATGAGAAGATCAAGAAAAATATTATGATAGAGAGAGCATTAAATAGGGAAGCAATATTTAAAATCATGGAAAGAGGGTTAAGGAAGGGTACGATTCCTGGCAATGATTCTGTTACTTGGGCCCATGCGTGGCAGAATAAAGAATCATTTGCAATTATCGTCAAGCAACGAGCGTTGAACTATAAGCGCAAAGAGTTAATCAAAACATTTATTCTGAAAAGAGGGGATAGAGAGGATGTTGGCGTTGTTCCTGATATTGAAGATAGGGTCATAGAGATGTCTATATGCATGGTATTGGAAAATGAAAAAATATGGAATTACGGTAAAGCTTTAATGATGGAGTTAAATGGAGAAAAAGCTTTTAAACATCATGCAGATATTTATTTAAGAAAATATGGAGACTATGTGTGTTCGATTGATGTTGAAAATTATTATAGATCCGTAGACCATTCAATATTTATTAAATTTCTCAAAAAATACATTTCTGACGGTAGAATGGTCGATTTGATAAAGAATATTTTAGATTTGAAAGAAGGCAGATCTGGGATACAAATCGGCCATCCCTTGGCAACTTATCTTATGCGCAAATTCCTTTTTTCTATTGATAAGGAATTATTTAATAAACCAGTTTTAAGGTTTTGTGATGATTTTTTCTTTTTTTCTGGCAATGAGGAAGGATGTATTGATTTTATTAAATCAATGCGCGAGATGCTGCTGGAAATAGGATTGAAAGCTAATGAACATAAAATCACTATAAATCACAGACCGAGTATAAAATCACTTCTAAAATTTTTTTGATATGAAATTTTTAATTGTTGATGGTCACAATCTTCTGTTTAAGTCTTTTTTTGGCCTCCCGAAAAGACAAGCTATTAATGGGAATTATGTGCATGCGATTTTTGGATTTATTGGTATCTTAATTAAAATTATAAAACTTATACAGCCAACCCATATATTGGTCGTCTTTGATCCAGAAGAAATTCCCTCAAGAATTAATCTAAACAATAATTACAAAAAAAATCGTTTAAATTTTAACGGTGTCGCAGATAAGGATAATCCATTTTCCCAATTAATTCACATTAAAAATTGCTTAGACGCTCTAGGCATCGGTTATATTGAGCAAAGCGGGCATGAAGCGGATGATATGATTGCAAGTTTTGCTATTAAATTAGATGGATTAGCAATTATAGTCTCCTCGGATGCTGATTTTATACAACTTGTTAATGAAAAAGTGGCTGTATTTCGATATAACGGAAAGAATTCTATATATTTTGATGAGAACGCCGTTATGGAAAAGTATGGAATATCACCGCGCCTATTCCTTAATTATAAATCATTAGTTGGAGATCCCGCAGACAATATAAAGGGAGTGAAAGGAATTGGCCCAAAAACAGCATTAAAGGTTTTGAGAGGGGAAAGGATACTTACAGACAAAGAAATCGAAATATTTAGAAATAATATGGAAATCATGAGATTAGATGATAGTATTGAACTTCCCAAAAAAATAAATGATTTAAAAATGAATAATAATCTATCCGAAATAAAAATAGGTGAATTTCTTAGAAAAATGAATATCATTTAAGGCTTTAGCGATAATCTTTGTTTATAATCCAAATTTATAATTATTTATAATGGCTTTTCATAGTTAATGACTTCGAGTGAAATCAGCCGCCCCGCCCGGCCTTGCGCTCTTTGACGATAGGAAAAGTGTGTTTTAAAAATTACGCCTTAAAGCGGAATTTTTAAAAGACGGGCGGGGCGGCTGATTTGCATTTTGAGCCGGAAATTTTCGGAAAGGATTTTGCGGTTTAGCAAAATCATTTCGGAAAAAGCGGAGGAGCAAAAAACCATAGAAATCGGAGGCAAAAAATATCAAAGTCCGCCGGAGGCGGTATTTGATATAGCGAAGCGGTTTTTGCCGTAGGTTTCGTTAAGTGGCTTTTTGCGGGGGAGCGGTTTCCGGCGGCCCCTGTCTGCCTGCCTTGGAGCATTGCAGGATTCGGCAATTTTGCGCCGCAAGCACCAGCCGGACAAGCTCACTGACCTTCCCCAAGGTAGAACCAAGGTGCTGTTTTCCCCGACCTATACAAAAAGCCAGCTTTCCTTGCTTGCCAATCAGCTGGCTCTCTTTTAGAGGAGGGGAAAACAGCACCGGCGCAAAGGCTCAAGCCTTGGAACAGCCACTGACCCGCCCGGAATCGAGGCATTTTAAAAACTCTGCATTCTTCCAAACTCTGCATTCCTTAGAATGCAGAGTGAATGCAGAGTTTTTAAACTCCACAACGCACACCTTTTACCCCCCCCTGCGGCTAAAATGCGTTGTGGATGCCTCGATTCCGGGCCGGCTGGTGCACCAGCGGCTAATTGCGAGCGCAGACCCTCGGAGGTACGCCGGAGAGGGGCAAGCGAAGCATAGTCGGGGGTCAGCAACTTGCAATACTACTGATTGTTGATAAAATAAGCTCGAGCTTCGTTGAAGATGTACTCATTTCAGGAAATCCACATTTTGCCGCCGAGAAATCCCACGGGGATTGAAGCGAAATCAGGGGTTTTTGGCCCAAAATGCGGAAGTCCGAACCGATTTTTTGCAAGAAATCCTTTTTTCCCGCCAAATTTTCACTTTCCAATATGAATTTGGCTTTATAAGCGTCTAAAATCCAGTTTTTAAAGAGTCCGAGCCGGTCTAAACGCTTGCGGCCAAAATTTTCGATCTCCTCGCCGATCTCAACCTTGCGATTGAGCAGTTTTTGTTTTTTGGCGGCGTACTCGCCGCGGTCAATCGCTTGGTCGAGATAGGCGTCTAAAAGCCGATTTAATTTAATTTCGATATTCCTTAAATCGGCTTTTAGATTTTGGGCGCAAGCGTTGCCCGCGGTGGAAATTTCTTTATAGTCTTTTTCCCATTGAGCCAGAAAGTAATTTTTTTCTGTTTCATTCAGTGCAACCTTTTGAAAAAGCTTATCAATTTGTCCTATCAAATCCCGTTCGCCAATATATTTTTGGCCACAAACGCGGTTTTTCTTGGTACAGCGGTAATATGTGTATGATTTGCCCGAAGGTTTAACCTTTGTTTCGGCGGTGATCTGGCGGCCACATTCGCCGCATTTAAACAAACCGCGGAAAATATAAGGTTTCAATGATTTTTGTTTTTGCGGTTTGCCGCGCTCGCGCATGACACGCTGGCATTTTTCAAAAAGTTGCTTTGTGATTATCGGTTCGTGGTTTCCTTGATAAATTTCGCCTTTGAAAACAAACAAGCCGTAATAAAACGGATTTTTTAGCATCGTTTGGATTTTGGAAATGGCGACAGCTTTGTTTTTTCTTTGTCCGACCAAGCCCCAGGAAAAGGAAAGTTTTTGCAAATCTTCAAAACAGTATTTTCCCGTTGCGTATGCTTCAAAAATTTGTCTGACCGCTTCGGCCCGGTTTGGGTCTTTGATAATGGTATGATGGCGCAGTTCGTTTAAATAGCCGATAGGCGCATAGCAAGGATAAACGCCATTTCTTAATTTTTGGCGCAAACCCCGCTTGATATTTTCGCTCAAATTATCGATGTAATATTTCGACTGGCCGAAAGCGATATTTAACATAAACTTGCCTTGCGGGGTGGCGTCAAACCAAAAGGTGGGGAATTTTAAGCTGGCAATCTTGCCAGTATCTACAAGATAAATAATTTTTCCGCCATCAACAGAATTGCGGGCTAATCTATCAGGATGCCAGCTTAAAATTCCAAACGAACTGCCGCCCTCGATTTGCGCGATCATTTTGTTAAAAAGCGGGCGACCAGGAGCTTTGGCGGTTTTTGCCTCGATAAATTCGGCGGCGATTTCTAAATTTTCTTTGGCCGCAAATTCGCGCAATTCCGCAAGCTGGGCTTCAATGCTTAAAACTTGCCGGTCTTCTTCGTCAGTGGATTTGCGGGCGTATAAAAAGTATTTCATAAATATAAAATAGTATTTAGTAAGGAATTGGCGGGAAAAAGGAATTTTTTAATTAAAATCGGCTCGGACTTCCGCATTTTGGGCCAAAAACCCCTGATTTTGCTTCAATCCCCGTGGGATTTCTCGGCGGCAAAATGCGGATTTCCTGAAATGAGCTGTTTTTATGCAAAAGTTCGGACGCATTTTCTTGATGGGATGGTTCGGCGTTCCGCCCCGCCTGAATCGCGCCCCGTCTGCTGACGGGCCACGAAAACCCCGCCCCGCA
>Ga0247841_10004225_pt1 | contig 25038 bp, 30 predicted proteins | sample LaCruzMarch2015__2_FD_192410 | JGI IMG/M metagenome (GOLD analysis project Ga0247841, IMG submission 192410) | Freshwater microbial communities from meromictic Lake La Cruz, Castile-La Mancha, Spain - LaCruzMarch2015_18m | ecosystem: Environmental > Aquatic > Freshwater > Lake | place: Spain... | reverse complement strand
AAGATATGGAGAAAAACCAAATAAACTTCGATGACTTAAAAGCTGGAAAGGCAAATATCAAGGTAGTTGGATGTGGTGGAGCAGGTTGCAATGCAATAACTTGGTTGTTTAACAAAGGTATTAGCGGCGCGACTGTATACGGTGCAAACACTGATGCGCTTCACTTGAGCATTACAAAAGCTGATGATAAAATCCTTTTAGGTAAAGAGTTAACAAGAGGTCTTGGAGCAGGCGGCCATCCTAATGTCGGAAGAGAAGCTGCAAAAGAATCTCTTTCTGAAATTAAGAAAGCAGTTGCTGGCTCTGATATGGTTTTTATCCTAGCAGGTATGGGTGGAGGAACAGGTACAGGTTCTGCTCCAGTAGTTGCTCAACAGGCAAAAGAAGCAGGAGCTGTAGTAATAGCTGTAGTAACCATGCCTTTTGAATGTGAAAAAGCAAGAATTGACAAAGCAGAGTTCGGTTTGCAGGAATTAAGAGATGTTGTTGATACAGTAATTGTTATTGACAATAATAGACTTGTAGACATAGCTGGCCAATTGCCAATTCAGCAAGCATTCGCAGTAGCAAATGAGTTGATAAGTACAATGATAAAGGGTATTGTAGAAACAATCACACTTCCATCATTAATCAACCTTGACTATGCAGATGTTTCTGCTATCATGAAGAAAGGGCAAGTTGCTGTTATTGGTATCGGTGAGTCAGATTCAAGTGATAGAGTTAATGAAGCTGTAAGACAGGCATTAACACATCCTTTGCTTGATGTTGACTACAGGGGTGCTAATGGCGCTTTAATCCACATTACATGCGGACCAGACATGAAGCTTGAAGAGTTCAGCCAGATAGGAAATTTAGTAACTGAAAATCTTTCCCAGGAAGCTCAGGTAATTATCGGAGCTAGAATTAACAAAGAATTCGAAGGAAAGGTTAGAGTTATTACAATTATGACTGGAGTCAAAAGCCCATATGTTCTTGGGCAGGATAGGGAAGAAGCATTCTCTGGAAAGAGATCTGCTCCTGAACTTTCTGACTTGGGAATAGAAGTCCTTTAATTTTTAATTTAAATACAGCCCGCAAGGGCTGTTCTTTTTCTTTTTTTATTTTTTATTCTTGCGATAGATTTATAAAAAATATCCACCGAGATTACCTATAGCGTAGGAAATAACTCTGAAATTTGTATTCTTTGGGCTGATTATAATTGCCACTTTACTTGAAGTCGCAGGAGATATACTTTTTAAAAAATGGGGCTTGGAAGGAAAAAATATCCTTCTTATTTCCGGCTTTGTTATATATGCTATTGGAATAGTGTTTTGGGCATTTTCGTTAAAATACGATTTTTTATCAAAGGCTATATCCATATTAAGCATTCTTAATTTGATTATAGTAGTTTTAGTAGGCGTTCTTTATTTTAATGAAACTCTTTCTTTTATAAACAAAATTGGAATTGCCCTGGGAATATCAAGTTTAGTTTTAATAGAAATATAAATAATTAATCCACCGGCATTGGTTTTGGAGTCATTGTTCTTTTTGTAATTCCCCAACCATCGTAATACATTGTGCTTTCTAATGTTGGTCTTGATTTTTTTTCTGTTTTTTCAACTTCATAACCAACAGGAAGAAGCGCTTCTACTTGGATGTTATCTGGAATCTTCAAAACTCTCCTTACTGTTTCATCTGAAAAAGCTCCAATCCAGCAGCTTGCTAATTCAAGGTCTGTTATTTTAAGGAGAAAATTTTCAATTGCTGCTCCAGATTGCTGTCTTGAATACATATCGGCTCTTTCGTAGTAGCTTTTTTCAAGAAATTTTCTGTCAGTACAGACAACAACGATATAAGAAACTTTTGAAATAAAATCCTGCTGACAAGCTTCTGCTAATTCATTAATCAATTTTTTATCAGAAACAAGAATATACTTAAGGCAAGGAAGATTACCTGCAAGTGGTATTTTTGAAGCTGCATCTATTGCTTCCATAATCTTTCCATAATCTGGCTTTTTTGATTCTTTGAACTTTCTTGCTGAATGCCGTTTGTTTATTACGCTGTCGAATTCCATGATTTACCCAAGGAGGAAGAGTATAAAAATATTCTGGTTATATATCTCTGAGTGAATAAATCCTTAAAAAGAATAATTCATTTTTGTTTTGTAGTTATGGTAGAACAAATAAAGCATGAAGAAACAAAACATGGATGGACTGATCAAAAGTCTAGATGTAACTTTGCAGGGTGGTGGGATTGCAGTTTTTTCTGTAATAAGTTTTCTACAAAGGATAAGATTGTTCCATGTAATTTTAATGTTCCCGATTTTGGAAAGTGTAGTAAAGAGGGGCGTATGGCAAACCTTTACAAAATTGAAGATTTAACACCTAAACAGGTAGCATCAATATGCGACCATACTTTCCTTATGCCGGCTGAGGCTTATCATGAAAAAGCAAAAGAGATGAAGATGACTGCTGCAGCATTGAGAGAAAGGGAGTTTTATAATTTTCTTGAATTCACTGTCAAGACAGATTTGACACCGTATGCTGTGTGCGTTAGACCTGAAGATGTTATGCATGCAGAGAGATATCTCGGGGCACATGGAAAAGGCGGGATAAAAATAGCCTCGGTTATAGGATATCCTGATGGCAACTTGGACCTAACACACCGTAAGATAATGCGAGTCATAGAGAGTTCATTAGATTGTGCAGCTGAAATAGACCCAGTAATTCCTTACAAAGCATTAAGATTGGGAAATAAAAACTTGGTTACCAACGAAATGTATCAAGTAATAGATACGGCACATCGTGTTGGTACATTAGTCAAGTATATTCTTGAAAATTCTGAACTTACACCAAAACTTATTTGCGAAGCCTGTAAAATTGCCGATTCATGTGGTTCAGATTTTGTCAAGACAAATACAGGTATGGGATATTCCTTTGCAAGAGAAGAAGATCTTATTATAATGAAGAAAAATTTTCCTCGTGGAATTAAGATAGCTGGCGGAGTTGTAAAAGACAATTATAAATCCCTGCTTAAGGCGGCATCAGGAAGAAGCGACGGCATGATAGAGCTTGATCCGATGAAAATTAGAATTGGAGAAAGCAAACTTCTTACGCAATTAAGTGCGGTATAAAATAAAAAACGCCTTCAAGAGGGCTCGAACCTCTGACCCCATGATTAACAGTCATGTGCTCTACCAACTGAGCTATGAAGGCCTAATGATTTTAAAGATAAATTGTTTTAAAAGCTTGTGGTTTTGGATTCTACCAGCTTTTTTTCTAAGTACGCATAAACGCTTGCGTGCTTGCTTCCGGCAATAAGATTTTCTAGAGCATATAATGTTGTTTTAATATTTTCAATACTTCCGATTATTCCTACTTTATTATTATGGACTGCAATAAAACAGTCTGTCAAAGATTCGAGTGTATCAATGACTCTTCCATTTGTTCCTATTATTCTTGCTCTTATCTGGCTCATATCTCTTCTTTTTGCAATGCTTTTGATAGGAATCTGTTTGAAAACAATTTCTTCATCTTTCAAGAGAAGGGCAATTTTTATGCTGAACCCGAGATTTATTGCCTCTATAGCCTGAAGGCAGATATATTCATTTTCTGCATCTCCTTCAATAAAGATTATATTTTCCTTGCTCAATAGTTTTACCTTAAGAGTTTCTTCAATAATTTTTTTATTTTTAATTATTTTTCTTGTGTTCTCAGAATAAATTTGCTCTGTCATGATAAAATTAAAATTCGTTGGATATGCCCTTCATGAAACCTTTTCTTTCAAGCCACTGAATTTGTGCAGGAGTGTATGTAAAAATAATATCTCCCTTGCTATCTCCTTCAAATTCCCAGGGTTCAACTAAGACAATGTTTCCTTCTCTTATCCACATTCTTCTTCTTAATCTTCCGGGAATTCTGCAGTTTCTAGATTTTCCATCAAAGCATGATACTAACATTCTATTTGCTCCAACTCTTTGCTCAACTTTTCCCATAACTTCTTTTCCTCTTGGTGTTCTTACTCTTGTTGGGAATCCTACCGGTGTTTCGCTAGGTTTTTGATATTCATCTGTTGATTCTTCAAATTCTTCTTGATGTTCGTTTTCCATAATTAGTTTAAAGAAAGAGTATTTTTAAAGATGATGTTTAGAACTATAATAATACTAACGCAACAGGCACACTCTGAATCTTTATTATTCCCTCTGGCTGGATTAATCCAGATTTTAAGGCAACCTTGACAGAGTTCTCTCCAACAATATTAAAAGTCGCATCTTCTCCTGCACTTTCTTCAATAATCTTCAGAATTTCTTGCTCTGTTTTTTCATCCCCTTTAAAGAAGCTTTCCTTAATTTCTATCGCTTTTTTTCCTTCTTCAAACTTTTTTCCGAGCAATTCATTATCACAGATTGTAACTATTCTCCTATAAGAGCTATGTATTTTTACTAACATTATTAAAATTTCTCTTTCTGACTATAATCCGCTCTATCTTAATCAAACAAATATAAAATAATAAAAAATTTTACTTGCCTTTCATTCTGCAAACAGTTATTCCGCAATTAGGGCATTTTCCTTTTGCCATTTTTACGCCTCTTTTTGTCAAGGCCTCTTTCTCGTCTTTCATAACAACTGATTTTTTGCATTTAACACAATATCCTTCTGTCATTTTTTTACCTCCTATCTATTCTAATTAAACTTCTGTCTTTTTAAACCTTTTTTATCGCTTTTTTGTGGCTACAGCTCAAAAAAAAGATTTATAAACGAACGAAAACTGAACATAATATGCCCAAGTTTAGAAAAAAAGAGGGGATGAAAAGACAGGCGTTTAAAAATCAGAATACAAAATATTTAAAATATGCTTTTATTTCAGGCATACTCCTCGTCTTTTTATTTATTCTTTCAACAATTTTAAATATTCTGTTTGCGGGGAATGCCGAAGCATTGCAAATAATATCTATAACCCAAAATGTTTTAACAATAATTTTTACTTTCTATTTCTTTTTGGGATTTGTTATCATAGGTAAAAAGTATAACAATCTTTTAAAAATAGCTTCTATTTTAATGATAATTCTTATAGTGGGCTATTATCTCCTTATGTTATTTTCTGCAAGTTTTTTTGGTAAAAACTTAATGCTTAAATTGGATGAAAAAGCAAAATCAGTTGGCTTTGATTCAGTAACAGAATTTTTTGATTATTTAAATACTAATCAGACTGAGGCTCAAAACTATTCGGACTTTATTATAAATGAAATAATCCCCCTAATCTTGCCAATGATTATAACAATTTTTGCTTATCTTTTAATTGTTTTAGTTGCCTCCATCCTTTTTGGAGCGGGTTTGATAAAAATTGGGGGAGATGTTAAATATGCACGGGTTGCAGGAATATTGGGGATAATTGGAGTGTGTACTATGATTATACTTGTTGGAATTTTGGTTTGGCTTGTTGCTTATGTTTTTATGCTTATCATTCTTTTTAATGAAGCAAAAAAGAAATAATTTAAATTCATGAAAGGGGGTAAAAAAATGGCAAAACTTAAAAAAATAGGGGTATGGACTTTTGGACTTGTATTAGCATTAGCATTCTTAATTAATCAGCTTGTTCAAATCTTAATAGGATACGCCTTGCAACCGGCTAGTTCTTATTTTCAATCACTAGCAGTTACAGGAAATACCCTGATAATAAGTATTATTCAGTGGACTTTGATAATATTAATTCCATTCATAGTAGGAGTTGTATTTGTATTATTATACAATCTTGTTTCAAAATGGGTTGGAATAAAGTTAGAGATAACTGAAAAGAAGAGATAGTTTTATTTTTATTTTTTATATCCCTGTTCCTAACGAATGTTTTGCGCCACAGGCCAGGCAGTGCATAAACAGGACTCTATCCTGCTTCATAAATTCTGTATCGGGTTTTTTGCACTCGCGGCATATTACAAATTCTTCGACATACTTTTGAATTTTTTCATTTATTGGTTTACTGGATATCGCTCTTGTAAGTATTAATCTATCTCCTTTCATCACTCCCGGGCTTGCTAATTCTTTTAAAAGAAATTTAATAACATGGCTGCAATCTCTTCTTATATAATCACATACCTGTTTAAAATTTGTTATTATTGTTTTTGTTCCTTCTATATGGCCTTCTACTTTTGGTACTTCAAATCGTTCTATCTTGCTTTCAACCGGCTTTATCTTTTTATAAGCTTCTTCGAGAAGCTTTTCATATTCTTGTTCGTTTTCCATGAGAATTAAAGAAGTAAGGAGTTTTTAAAGTTAGCCTAGATACCTTACCCTTCCTGGTCTTGGTTCAAAGATAACCCCTTCTTCTATAAGTTTTATTATCTCTGAATGTATTGCTGATGGATCAGAACTTTTTAGCTTTAGTATTATTTGCTCTGTTTCTATTCCATTCGAATCTTCTGAGGATTGTAATGTTTTGATAATTTCTTCTCTTAAACTGTTGACTTGCCCATTTTCATTTGAATTTGTCGGTATATTTTTTTGATTTTTTTCTATTTCAAGTTTCCTTACAAGAAGATATCTTGAGTCTATTTTTTTAATTATTTCAGGGGAGATATATAGTTCATCATTATAACTTCTTAATAACCCAATTATGAGGACAGTATCTCCCTGGTTTAAATTCTCAAACTTTGATACATCTTCGCCAAAAAGTTTTAATCTTATTTGGCCTGTCGAGTCATCAACAGTTATTGTGGCAAATTTTTTCTCCCCTTCTGAATTAAACTTATCAATAACATTCGCTAGAAGATTCACCCTGACTATTCTTTTTTCTGAAATCTCGAGAAATCTAAATCTTTCCTTATTTGGTGTACCCTCTTCACCTTTTACGTCTTCAATTATAGGTGTTCCATTAAGAATTTCGCCTATTCTCAGTTTATATGCTGTCTCTCTTTTCTTTATGTCCATAAATTTTTTATTTGTGATTTAATTTTGGAGCATCCAGAAAACCTAAACGCGCCTTCGGCGGCAACATTGAAGGTTTTCTTGATTTCTGCCATCTTATTCTCTTTAGAGAAAGAGTTAGTTTTTAAAGATTTATATTATTCTGCTATAATCAAAAAAATCATATTGTTCATTAGTTGGACTTTTTGGATGAATGAAATTCAGGAGAATTTCCTGCCAAGAAGAATTGCCAAATGACAGGGGCAATTTTCTGTGCTCCAAAATAAAAATATATGATCCACTCAGGTATATAGTTTGAATCACATTTTCAACATAAAAAATAAACTATTATCCTATTAGCCTTCTTATACCGTCGATTTGTTCAGCTATTTCTGCGCCTTTTTTTGTAAGTTTTATAAGCTTGATTCTTCCCTGCTTTTCAAATCCGACTAAACCTAATTCTTCAAGTGTTTGAAGAATTTTTACTGCATGAGAATATGTACAATCTACTTCTTTTGCTAAGATGCTTCCATAACGAGCCTTTGAAACTTTTTTTAATGCAACGAGCATCAAAGCAGGTTTTCTTCTGAAAAAAATATCGAAATTATCTCGCATTGGTGATTTTTGGTGATTTTATTAAATTTTTAGGATATTTTTCGAGTATATTCTAAAAACTATATATCTAATCATATATATCGACTTATAAACTTTTCTCATAAAAAATTCAACTAAGCGGTAGTGAAATTTGATGGACTTGCACGTTTACTAAATCTCTGAAATAATTCTGCACGGAAACTATGAGAAGTCATCAGGAATAACAAGAGGAGTAATCGTCTTCTCTGGTTTAGGTTCTATTTTTATCTCTTTTGGCTCGACATATGTCCTTATACACTCCAAAAACCATTTCCATGACACCAAACGCCTCAAAACCCCCGAAATCCTAGTTTCCGTGCAAGACCAAATTTGATAGTGTTGTGTTAGAACTCACGGTGGCTAAATTTATTCTTTGAAATCTTTTTTCTACTTCTGATATCATATCTCTTCTTGTTGGAGGAGTATAAATAAATGAAATTTCATTATCTGGATTTTCTTTCTTAAGAGAATAATACTTTCTTATTACTCCATTACAATAATCATCAAGAACAATTCTATATAATATCTTAAATTTCCTGCTTTTCTTATTTGTTCCTGAAACAAAGGCGTTTATTAAAGCATGCTCAAAAGAAGCGTATGCTATCTTTCTGTAATTCTCACTTCCAAGAATACGATAGGCTCCGAGTTGTTTCTCACTAACATTTCTGTATCCCTCGCACCCCATCTTGAAATGTTCTTCAGAAAAGTAATCAAATGCTGTTTTTCCCCTCATTCTTTTTAGAGTCATAATTATTAAAATCGACGTTAGTTTATAATAATTATTGTGATAGATTTCAACTCAAAAAGTTTAAATATAAGGCAGGACTTGGGTGAATATGATAGATATAAAGTTAATAAGAGAGAATCCCGAACTTATCCAAAAATCCTGCAAGGATAGGGGTTATGAAATAGATATAGAAGAAATAACTCACTTGGATACAGAATGGAGAGCGTTAAAAACAAAAGATGATGAATTAAGGGCAGAAAGAAATAAGGTTTCTGAGCAAATAAATCAAGCAAAAAAAGCTAAAAAGCCTGTTGATACTATCTTGAAAAGAGCAAAAGAGATACCTCTTCTTCTTGACGATAATGAAAAAAAAGAGAATCAGTTGAAGGAAAAGATTGATTACCTATTGGCAACGATTCCAAATGTACAGGCAGATGATGTTCCCGTAGGTGGTGCTGAAAAGAATAAGGAAATAAAAAAAGGTGGGAAAATTCCTGTTTTAAAGAATATAAAAGGCCATCTGGAGATTATGGAAAGTTTGGATATTATTGACATAAAAAGAGCTACAAAGATATCTGGTGCAGGATTCTACATACTGAAGGGAAAAGGTGCAAAATTACAAAGAGCGATTATACAATACATGCTTGATTTTCATTCTAAGAATGGGTTCACAGAAATAAATCCTCCCCAATTAATAACAAGAAAGACAGCGTTTGGAACAGGAAATCTTCCAAAATTTGATGATCAGCTCTATAAGACTAATGATGAGCTCATACTTATTCCCACGGCAGAAGTTCCTGTAACAAACATTTATGCTGATGAAACTCTTAATGAAAAAGAGCTTCCAAAAAAATTCTGTGCTTTTACAGAATGTTATAGAACCGAGATAGGAAGAAAGACCGGAGAAGAGGGTCTGTTTAGGCTTCACCAGTTTGAAAAAGTGGAGATGGTTTATATTTGCAAACCTGAAGATTCATTCAAATTTCTTGAAGAGATGACATCTAATGCGGAAAAAATATTAGAAACACTTGAACTGCCTTATAAAAGGATACTTCTTGCAACAGGGGATGCCGGATTTGGCTCAGCAAAAACTTATGACTTAGAAGTTTGGAGTCCTGCAATGAAAAAATACCTTGAAACATCATCCTGCTCTAACTGTACAGATTTCCAGGCAAGGAGAATGAATACAAGATACCAGGAAAAAGGGGTTATAAAATTTGTTCATACTCTCAATGGTTCTGGTATAGCCTTGCCAAGATTAATGATATCTTTAATAGAAAATAATCAGCAAGAAGACGGAAGCATCAAAATCCCAAAAGCGCTCTGGCCTTATACGGGGTTCAAAGAAATTGCCCCTGAAAAACAGGAAAAGGTTAAAAAGAAAAACCCTTAAAAACTCCAAATAATCTACTTCTATATGGAAAATAACATTAAACATATCGCTGTGATTATCGATGGAAACAGGAGATATGCACAATCTCGGGGGTTGCAAACTTTTAAAGGGCATGAAGCAGGTGCAGACAAAATCGAAGAATTTCTTGATTGGTGCGAAGAAGCAGGTATCAAAGAAATAACTATTTACGCCCTTTCAACTGAAAATCTAAAAAGAGAAAAACAGGAGCTGGATTATTTATTTAAGCTTTTCAAAAAATTCTTTAAAAAAATAAAGGAAGATAAAAAGATTCATGAAAAGAAAATTGGAATACGATTTATAGGAGATTTATCGCTTGTTCATGAGGATATAAGAGAATTAGCACAGGAACTGGAAAAAGACACAAAAGATTATAATAATCACAGGATTAATTTTTGTTTTGCATATGGCGGCAGGCTTGAATTAATTAATGCATTCAACAGGCTTAAAGGCAAGAAAGGCAAAATAACAGAACAGGATATAACAAATGCCCTATGGCTTTCATCAGAACCAGATCTTATAATAAGGACAGGGGGAAAGATAAGAACTTCAAATTTCCTGCCATGGCAGTCAGTTTATAGCGAATGGATGTTTTTTGATAAGATGTGGCCAGAATTCACAAAAGAAGATTTCAATAAGGCGATTAGCAATTTTAGTTTAATACGAAGAAACTTTGGAAAATAAACAGCATACAGCATTATAAAAATGATAATAACAATCTCAGGAAAGCCGGGTTCGGGAAAAAGTACCATCGCAAATCTTCTCTCAAAAGAACTTAAAATAAAAAGATACAGTGTTGGTGATTTTAGAAGAGACATGGCTAAAAAAAGGGGTTTGACATTAAACCAGCTGAATGAACTTGGAGAGAAAAAAGAGTTTACAGATAAAGATGCAGATAATTGGCAGGTGGAAATAGGCAAAAAAGAAGATAATTTCATCATTGATGGAAGATTAAGCTATCATTTTATTCCAAACTCAATCAAATTATTCCTCGATGTATCTCCGGATGTAGGTTCAAGAAGAATAACAGCAGATAATCGGCAAGAAGAAAAAAGTAATGACGAAAAGTCTGCAGTAAAATCTTGGCATGAAAGAGTCGAATCAGATATAAGAAGATACAAAAAATATTATCACCTAAACCCCTATGACTTAAAAAATTATGACTTAATTCTTGACACATCTAATCTTTCTATTAATGAAGTTTTAAAAAAAGTAAGAGAATTTGTAATTTCTAATAATCAAAAAACAAAAGTCAGATTGAAAATTCTTGCGGCAGGAGACATTCATGGAGACTCAAAATTATCCGAAAAACTGGCAGAAAGGGCAGAAAAGGAAAAAGTTGATCTGATTATATTAACGGGGGATATTACTGGAAGTGTCAATACTAGGGGAATAATAAAACCATTTATAGATAGAAAGCAGAAAGTTCTTTTTGTTCCGGGAAATTGGGAAACAACAGAGGATGCTGAAGATTTTTCTAGCAGATATGGAATAAAAAATCTGGACAAACATTATGCAGTATATAAGAATGTGGGAATATTTGGAATAGGCAGCAAGGATTGGGCTCTTTTTCCAGACAATCAGAGAACATTTAAAAAACTTGACAATGATTTTCAAAAGATAAAAAACTTGGAAAAGAAAATAATGATTTCTCATCTGCATGCAGCAGGCACAAAATCAGAATTATCAGGAATTCCGGGTAACGAAGGTCTGAGAAAAGCAATAGACAAGTTTCAGCCGGATATATTTATACATGCACATATTCATGAGCTTGAAGGAGTGGAAGAGAAAATAGGAAAGACAAGAGTTATTCATGCAGGAAGAAGAGGGAAGATCATCGAAATCTGAGGATTTCGGGGACTTCAAAACATCATATTCTAAAGTTATTGAGATACGAGGCAGTTATTTTTTTCTTGCAACTATAAGGGTTCTAGTTAAATTAACAGGAAATTGCTTAAAGGAAAGCGGAAAAAACATTATTTCAAACCCTTCTTTCTCAAAGAGATTTTTTATTCTAGTATGGGGTAAAAGATTATAAGAATATAGTTTAGCAATAAAGTTGCCAAAAATACTTTCTTTCATTTCTAAATCAACAAAATATCCGCCTTTTTTAATCATGCCCAATAAAATCTTTATTGTTTTTATCTGATTTTTAGAATAACCTATAGTTCCGCTGGCAGAAATTATATCAAATGATTTTGGTTTTAGATAAATAAGTTTCCCCTTAAGAGTTTTGGCTTTATTAGGTGAGGACACATCCAAAAACCCTACTGAAACTTGATTCTTAACCTTATTATTTTTTGCATTATTCAAAACCTGATGTAAAAAATTTTCTTCTATATCTGTAGAAAATAATTTTGCTCTTTTAAATCTCTCAAGAAGATTTAAACCCACTACTCCGTCCCCACAGCCCATATCTAAAATTTTGCCATTGGCAGGACAGTTTATCTGTGCTTTTTTTAGCGCGCTTTTTACACCCCTATTAAAGAGCATGAGTTTATGGGCATCCCCATACATCTTGGCTATGGGGGAATAAAGTGTTTTTTCTTTCATTTTAAATTAAAGGTTATATATGATTGATTCTTAATTCTTCTGCGTATATCATAATTCCGTAGCTTAAAGAAAGCCATCTAAGAACAGGCCAGCCGTTCATGCGATGATGGATTATATCCCCTAAAATATGAAATATACAACCAAAAGAGATGAAAAGTAGGGGCTTATAGAAAATTGAAAGAATAGCCAACAATGCTACAAATTCTATTGAATGAAACAAGAAAATCTGCCCCTTAAATAATTGTACAGCATCCTCATTTTTTTGATAAGCTTTAAAGTAATTTTTTATAAATACTTTTATTCGTTTTGTAGAGTATAGTCTCTTCTGAGTTATTAGCTGAAGATGATCTAAGTCTGTCAAAATTGAAGACAGCATGACTAAAAAAGTATAATTGCCAAGCAGAGGATATAAACCCAGTAAAAGAAGGCTTGCCAAAGCATGATAAAAAATTAACATTTTTATTCCTCTCATTAAAGATTCATTAACAGTTTATAAATTTATCCGGAAATCTGAAGAGCTATTCTTGTCTCTTCCCAAACTTTCTATCTGAATAATTATTTTAGTAAATATACTCTAAAAATTATAGGCAAACCCTTATATATTTGTGATTTAATATTATTATACCTTATGAAAACACCAAAAGAACACATACCTGAAGAACCACCAAAAGAAGCTATTTATCGTAGCGAAAAAGCAAAACAAAGAGTGGAAGGTAGAGAATTTACGCCTATTCTTGATGCAAAACAAACAGTAGAGATAATCGAAAAACCTAAGCCCAGATTAGAAGAAATTGAAAAAATAGAAAAGCCAGAAGCAAAGTCTGGAAACAAGAAAGAAAACAGCACAAAAAGAGCCAAAAACGGAAAAAAAAGAATAATCTCTCTTAGCGGGAATTCTATACTGATAATAACCGAAAAACCGCAGGCTGCAGCAAAAATCTCTGCTGCACTTTCAAAAGGAAAGGAAAGAAAATATTCTGATAATGGGATACCTTTTTATGAATTTCAAAAAAATGGAGAGAATATTATTGTTGCATGTGCTGTTGGCCATCTATTTTCACTTTCACAGGATGTAAAAGGAAGTGATTATCCTATTTTTGAAGTATCATGGAAACCTAATTTTGAAGTAAGAAAAAAAGACTTTACTAGAAAATACTATAATGCACTTACAAAACTTGTAAAGAGAGCAAAGGAGATAATAATTGCTACAGACTATGATGTTGAAGGAGAAGTTATTGGATATAATCTGGTCAGATTTATCGCAAATCAAAAAGATGCTAAAAGAATGAAGTTTTCTTCTCTTACTTCTGACGAGCTTGAAGAAGCTTACAAGAATGTCCATCCAACAATTGATTGGGGACAAGCCATAGCAGGAGAAACAAGACATTTTATTGACTGGTATTATGGTATAAACCTTTCAAGAGCTTTAATGAACAGCATAAAGACAACCGGAAAATTCAGGATTATGTCTATTGGAAGGGTTCAGGGTCCTGCATTAAACATGATTGTTGAAAAAGAGAAAGAAATTTTGGCATTCAAGCCAGTTCCTTTTTGGAGAGTGTTTATTGATGTTATTGACAAAGAAAAACAAAAATTGAGATTAAAGTATATAAAAGATATTTTTGCGGAAAAAGAGCTTGCAAAGTTTGAAAAGCTGAAAGGCAAGGAAGGAGATGCTAAAACAGAAAAAACACAGCAGACAATAATTCCGCCTGCCCCTTTTGATTTAACAACATTGCAGACAGAAGCATATAAATTTTTTTATATCTCTCCTTCAAGGACACTTCAGATTGCGCAGCAGCTTTACTTATCCGGGCTTATATCTTATCCAAGAACAAGCAGCCAAAAAATCCCCGAGGCGATAAATCCAAAAGAAATTCTAAAAAAACTTTCAAAAAACTTTGCTCAGACAAAGCTGGCTATAAGGCAAACTCCTGTTGAAGGCAAGAAAAGCGATCCTGCCCATCCTTCAATATCGCCCACAGGAGAATTCCAGCAGCTTTCTGGCGAGGATAAGAAAATATATGAGTTAATAGTTAAGAGATTTATATCTTGTTTTTCACCAGATGCAAGGATAGAGAACAAAACAATAACTGTTTCTGTTGGGGATTTATTATTCAAGGAAAGAGGGTTGGAAATAAAAGAAAGGGGGTGGATGGAAGTGTATGACTCAAAACTTCATGAAAAAGAGCTTAAAGACATGAATGGAAAAGTTAAAATAGAAAAAGTTGAATTTGAAAAAGATGAAACAAAACCTCCACGAAGATTTTCACCTGCTTCTATAATATCTGAATTAGAAAAGAGAGGATTAGGAACAAAAGCTACGAGAGCGAATATTATTGAAACACTTTATGATAGAAACTATATTACCGATAATAAATCAATAAAAGCAACATCTCTTGGAATAAGTCTTATTGATACATTAAGAAAGCATTCTCCTGTTATAATTGACGAAAAGCTTACGAGAGATATGGAAAAAGATATGGAAAGAATAAGGGAATCAAAAAAAGATCTTGAAAAAAGAGAGGAAGAGACACTTGAAAAGGCCAGGAAAGCATTAAAACAGATATCAGAGGATTTTCATAAAAAAGAAAAGTTAATAGGAGAAGATTTGATTAAGGCAACCCAGGAATTTTGGAAACAGCAAAATACAGATAATGAGATTAGTGAATGCCCGGTATGTCATAAAGGCAAACTTACAATAAAATTTTCTCCAAAAAACAAAAAGCATTTTATTGCCTGCAATGCTTATCCTGACTGCAGGACAACATTCTCTCTTCCGCCTTTTGGAATGATAAAAAAGTTAGGAGAAAATAAGATTTGTGAGCAATGCGGTTTTCCTCTTTTGATGTGCTTGAGAAAAGGCAAGGGTCCGTGGATATTCTGCTTTAATCCTTCTTGTCCGTCAAGGCAGAATAAAGAGAAGGTTGTTTCTGAGGGAGATTCTGGTGAGTCAAGTGAGAAAGGCAGTGAAGAACGTGGAGAGGAAGAGTAAATAGGTTAATTTTCTCCTACATCAAGAAAAGCATAACTGCCACCCGCAACTTCTTCAAGAGATTTAAGGCTAAATGGTTCATTAGAACTTTGAGGATTAAATGGAAAAATTCTTGCTTTTCCTTCTTTCAAAAATTTAACAACATGCTCGCCAAGGCATAGACCTATTAAGTTTAAATCAGAATCATTCATCTTTATACTTTCATCCTCCTGCCATTCTCTTTCTGCAACAGGAAGCCTGAACATCTTTACCCTATTAAAATTCTTAGCGATATTTGGACGATATACAAAAACATCATATCCGAATTCTCTTATTGAAGAATAAACTCTTTTAATTTCCCCTATATACTCTTGTAGGTTTTCTAGTGATGATTGGTGCATAATAATTATAGATTCTAATATTTAAAAACAAATCTATGTTTGAGAATATACTCGGAGACAATAATAATTATAAACTCAATAGATAATAGTTTTTTATGAGAATACTAGAAATGGAGTTGGGAGAAGTTGAAGAGAAAAAAAGAGTTATCAAAAGGCTAAATAACAAAAGAGTAATAGTTAATGATATTCATCGTGGTTGGATAGAAGGAAGAATAGTTGATGTAAGTGGTAAGGATAGTTATTATATCAAAGCAAGTGAAAAATCAGTGACGCAAAGACAGGGTGATAATCATAGAAGTCTGTTGCTTAATTATCTTGATGCAAAACAATTATTATTAATAAACCCTGATGATTTAACTATCTCTATGGGATTTAGACATTCTTATCAACCAATAACTGAAAAAACAATAGCAGAAACTATTAAGTGGGCAAGAAGAGGTTATAGGGATTAATCTTTTAAATCACAACCAGCCCCGTTTCCTTACACCATCATTAACTATCTCAAAATCAAATTCGCTTTCTTTTAAACTTCTGTGCTTGTTCAATAGGGCTTTCCTTCTTCCTTCCCCTGTTTTTAACTCAAGAATGCACTTGCTCCAATAGCCAGTTATATCTCCTCCAACAAGCCTTGCTTGTTTTTCTTTACCTTCTTGGAATTCGTCCTGGCTAGTGAACCCATAATACACCTGATTTGTTACAATTATTGGAATATTCCTGTTTCGTGCGATGCTTGCCAAGATTCTCATATGCCTTGCAAGTTTTGAGTTTATCGCCTGAATGTTTTTATTTTCTTCTTTTGCTTCTGCCAGTTCCAAACGATAAAGCATTGTCATGCCATCAATAACAATAAGGCCAATGTTTGAATCAATTTTTATCTCTTTTAATAATCTTGTTAGGGAATCATCCTGTTCTTCAAAATTAGTTGGTTTTAAAAGAAGAATATTTTTAAGTGCTTTTTCTGTTTCTTCACCGCATAATTGTTTTAGTCTTTCTATAGAAAAACCTCCTTCTGTGTCTACAAAAATAACTTTATTCCCTTTTTTTGCCTGGCTTGCTGCAGCCGTCATGCAAAAGTTTGTCTTACCGCTTCCAGCAGGCCCATATATCATTGTTATGACATCTTTATCATAACCTCCTTCAAGCCATTTGTTTAAGTCATGGCTTCCTGTAGAAATTTTGTTCTTGTTATCTTCCATGTTTATATAAGAAAAAAGGTAGTTTTAAGGATTATTATGCACATCTATAAATTATAGGATGCCCACTTTTTTCTCTTTCTGCTATTGCTACCTGCTTATTTCTTAAATGTATCAATGCTTCATTCTTCCTTTCCTCATAATCCTTGAGATTATCTTTATACGCCTCTCTTCCCCACTTAAACCAGTAATCATAGCAGCTATTGCAGGAGCATCGAGGTTCATTTAATGCCCAGACAACCCTTTGATCATGAGCTTTCCAATCAACATTATCCAACAAAGCCTGGAATTCTTCTCTTGTTATAGGCTGCTTCTTTTTTACCTTTTCAGCAATTACCTTAGTATCCAGAGAATTCTTTGATTTCATAAACTTTTTAGAATTAATGAGTTTATAATTATTTATATAAAAATGTATTACTTCACAGCTTTCTTGAACTCATCCAAGAGTTTATCTGTGTCTTTTTCCGCAGAATCCGCAGCGTCTTCCAATGCCTTTTTTGCGGTCTTTCCTTTTGTGACTATCTCAAAAATAACTGGCTTTTCAGGATTTTCTCTTTTCCATGCAGCTAATTCTACAGAATCATCTTCATTAAGATAACCTCTAAGCAATTCTGCTATAGTTTGATTGTCTAATTCAATCAATAGATTATTTTTTTCATCCTTGAGAATTTTAACTTCCATATTTTAAATCAGAAATGTGTATTTATAAAACTTGCTATCGTTCTTTATCTTCGTCAACAACTTCAATCTCCTTGCCAGTAAACGATTTGTCTTTTTCTTCCTTTTTCTTAACAAGCTCATAAATAGTAGGAGTTTTGCCTTTTATTTCTTTTTTCTCAATAGTTTTAACCGCTCGCAAACCGTTTATCTTCGAAGTTTCTTTCTTGCCGAAGTCTTCTAATTGCTCTTCTCCAACTTCATAGCTGGTTTTATGGGTAAAGTCTTTTTCTACTTTTTCATTTCTTTTCACAAGCTCAGCAAGAGGAATGTTCTCAATAAATGCCTCATCAATGCCCCTTATTCCTGCTTGTTCAATCATCTCTTTTTTAAGTGCTTCTCTTTTTTTCTCTTCTTCAGCTTTTTCTTTCTCTGCGAATAGCCTTTCTTTTTCTTCAAGCCCTTTTTTTCTTTTTTCAATCTCATTTTCTTTTATTATCAACTCTCTTGGATCAGGTCTTATTAATCTAACACCAAAATATTGTTCTAATTTTTTTATTAAATTAAGATAATTTCCCGGCAATTTGTTTTGCTCAACCATTTTTATAGCAATTTCACTCTCCCCTATTGCTTCCCCCAGCTGTTTTGCAGTAATTTTTCTTTTTCTTCTCATGTAAAGAACTATCCAATGGAAGTTATCAACAAGCATTACTGGTTTTTGATTTGGCCTTTCAATATGGGGATTTTCTTCAATTCTCTTTATCTCTTCTGCCAGGGTTTTCTTTCGTTTTTCAGGAGGCTTAATTCCTGCTAATCGCATCATCCTATTCTTTATGCTTTCTGTTCTTTCAGAGTATTTAAGCTGTTCAGGGGTGGGAGTTTTTAGAACCGGGATGTTATCTATAAGAGAACATCTTTCACAGACCTTTGCCGAGCCACTTGTATATATCCCATCAAGAAGTTCCACTTCTTCTTCTGTTCTCTTGCATCTGATGCATCTTTCCATTATAAGAGCAAAGAAAGTCTCTTTTTATTGATTTCTATAATCTAAAATAGGTTTTCAAGGACTCTAGCTGTTTATTTTTTTAAAAATAGCGTAATAACATGACCCTCTGTCAGAATAGTATTCGAGAGAGTAATTCAAACTTTTAATTTCAGACAATTGACTTTCTACTTGTTTAGAACATGAAAAATAAAATACACAATCCGAGCCATGAGCTCTGATTTTAGAACCGTCCCATTTTTCATCAAAAACATCATAGGGAAAATTTGTTTTATAATTAATTACTGTTCTTGGATCGGCAGTTGTTGCATTTTCACATGAAATTTTTATTGGGGGGTTGATAAATAGGTTAGCATACTCAATATCAGTAGAAAAAGCCCATAAAGAATGACCTGAAAAGACAAGAGCTGAGCAGATATACACCACCATGATGAAAGTAACTAACTTAAATTTCACTTTAGTCAAGCCATAGCCGGTTATCATAGCCAACATTGGAAACATTGCCAGTATATATCTTTCTTGCTTCAAATAAGAAATTTCAGCCACTAAAAATATGAATATTGCAGGAATAATTATCATAAATAGCTTCAAAGAGATATTTTTTTTATCTTGAAATATGCGGTATAATCCATAACAAGTGAACGGCAAAAGAATATTGAAAAGATAGAGTATGGACTTAAAATAGATAAAATCAGTATTCTCAAATAATAATCTTGGAACAGCGGGAAATGACCTGAAGCTGTATAAGGTAGGCAAATTTTCGACGAGATAATTCTGAAAAATATTGATCATATAAAGCGGATTACCAAAAATAGCATAGTTGAAAATAAAAAAGGGGAGCATAAGCAATGCAAAAAAGAGATTGAACCATAAAAAGGAATTTATTTTTTTAGATTTATAGGAGAAACATGCGATATAAGCCTCTAAAATAAGAAGAAAAGTTATATTGGTGTATTTAGTCAAAAATAAAATTGTAAGAAACAATGCTGAAAGAAAAAGCCAGCCTTTTTTGTTGTCTTCTGAAAATTTTATAGTGAAAAAAATGGAGGCCATCATAAAACAAAGAGTTATCATCTCTGTATAAATTCTAAACATAAACAAGAAGAAAAGAGAATTGAAGAATAATATATTCATCGCAATAACTCCTGTTCTTTTGTCAAAAAGTTTCTTTGCAATAAGGTATGTCAATAGCAATGAAAGTAGAGAGAAAATAAGAATTAAAAATTTTCCTGCATAAACAATGCTGAATCCTTTAAATCCAATAAACCAAAAAAATCCAAGCATTAATGGAAGAAATGGGTAAATTATGGGTTGAAAAACCCCTTCAGTCCCACCTGAAAAAATATATTTTCCTGCGCCGATATAAACTGCAGAATCCCACCATAAATCCTTGTATTGCCTGAATGCGATTAGAAATATCAGATAGATTACTATGAATCCTAAAAAAAGCCAGAAGAGCCTATTCTTTAAGAATTGTTTCAATTTCATTTCTCCCTCTTAAGCCAGAGTAGGCTTTTCCATTTATTATGATTGAGGGAATAGTTTTGATATTATCCCTCTCCATTAATACGGCCGTAAAATTATCTCCTGCAGCGATATCAAAGGAGAATATTTTTATTTTTTCCGGATTCCGTTCGTATAATGTATCAAGAACATATCCCTGCAATTCTCCTCGCTCAAACTCTTCTGGTCTCGCTTCTTTTTCGTTTGTATAGAAGAAAACAATTATCGTCCAGTTATAACCGCATCTTTCATTTATCGAATTAACTAATTTCAGGGTGTAATACTGTACTTCGTTATAGATTTTTTTCTGTTCAAGGATTTCAGGATTTGTTTTGCCCAGCTTTCTTTCTAATGCGAATAAAATCTCTCCGATTTCTACCTTTTCTGACCAGATATCTTCCCAGCTCAGATTACAATACCCTCCTGTTTCATTTATTAACGTTTCTCCTTTGATTTCAGAAAGTTTTAACAGGGAAGATATAGCTTTTTGTGAACCATCCAAGGTGGCTGCTTTTTTATAAGCCACATAGTCCCCGATTATAAATCCGGAAATAAAAATAAATAAGGTTATAACTACTGCCAATATGTAAAAACTCAGGTTTACCTTTCTTTTGACTTGTTCCATCTTATTTTACCATTTGGGTTTTTTTCTAAGTATAAATATTACAAAGCTATAAAGTCCTATAAATGCTAATATCCATAAATAGAAAAGCAGGAATACTATATAATGCTTTATTTTTACTTTTTCATTTAGTTCTTTATTAATTAAAAAGAATACGATGAACCCGATAAAAATTCCGAATATCGCAAGCATAATCCTTAAATCTAGCAGGGATATCAAAAATCCATTGAAGTTGAATGAAAGAGAGGGAAGCCAACCTATTGCAAGCATTTGTATACATTTTACTGTTTTCTCTATAATTGCATACATTCCAAGTATGAATGTAAATGAGACCAGTAACATTCCAAAAAACCAGCTAGGCAATACAAACATTCCCAAATCTCCGTATCTTTTGTTGAAGAAGATTTGTTTATAGTTTAGACAATTATATATTGTTCCATAACCCCACCTTACTCTTTGCCTGAAAAATTTTCTTAAGGTGTCTGGAACATCTGTAAGGGCATAGCTTTCTGTAACATATCCAATATTATAATGATTCTTTTGTATTCTTAATCCCATCTCAAAATCTTCTGTTAAATTGTCTTTATCAAAATAGCCGTATTTAACAAAAAATTCTTTTCTGAATATGGTAAAAGCAGGAGTTACAGGCAAGGATAGAATTCTGCCCATTATCTTTCTATAAAATCCAGTAAAAGTATACTCCACATTCTGAATCTTTTCTATGAGCTTTTCTGTATTTAATGGCTTATATCTTGAAGTTACTGCAGCAATAGTCTTATCAGTAAATAATGGTATTGATTTTTCAAGAATATCTTTTTTAAGTATTGTGTCTGTATCCAATACTACAACTAGCTCTGTTTTGGATTTTTTAATTCCAAAATTCACTGTGTCTGCTTTTCCACTGTTTGGTTTTGTATAAACTTCTATTCCAGAATATTTCTTGGCAAGTTTCCTCGCTATTTCAAGGGTATTGTCTGTGGAGGAATCATCTACGATTATGATTTTGATTTTTTCTTTTGGATAATTTAGGTGTTTAATAGACTCGATTGATTTAGCAATTGTTTTGGATTCATTATATGCCGGGAGCACGAAGGTCATCTCTAATTTTTCATAAGCTTTTGGTTTCTCTTCTTCTTTAAACTTGAATATTATAAAAACAGATAAAAAGAAGAAAGCCACAAAAAAATCTATAAAAAAAATGCAATAAGTGAGCCAGTTAGGAATCTGCCACATTTTATTGTGCACCGGTTTTATTCTCTCTTAATTCTAATTCCTCACTTTTTCCATCGATCTTTTTTTCAACATGAAAATAATCATAAAAGCTTTCTGTTAATGAAAGTTCCAAAGTATGGCCTGTTCTTTTTGCTCTTACAAGTCCCACATCAATATAATGTTTGATATGATCATATGCTTTGTTTCCCCTTATTTTAATTATGACACTTTGTTTTACTGGTTGTTTGTATGCTATTATGGCAAGTGTTTCTTGTTCCGCTTTTGAAAATTCTGCCTTGCCTGTAGCAAAACGGTTTATCATATCAGAATACTCCTGCTTTATATCCATTTTCCATAAATCATCTTTATTCAGAAATTCAATAGCAGAGTCAATATTCTGGTATCGTTCCTGTAATTTGATAAGAAGTTCTTTAATGATGAGAGGATTTATATCTGTCAGTTCAACAAGTTCTTTTACAGAAAGATATCTTGCAGATATGAACAACGCCGCTTCAATCTTTTTTAGATTTTTTATTTCTATTTGCTTGTCTAATTCTTCTTGGCTTTGAGATGTTAGTTCCATTTGGCTCTTTTTTTGTATAGATATATTAAGAAAGGGGTATTTTAAAGGTTTATTCTATCTGCTAATTAAACATTCGCAGCATATCTTAAAATAGCGCCGATTCCTGAAAGATGAAAGAACTGCATGCCTTCCTCTGTCTCTATTGAAATCAGCTCAACTTTTGCAGAAATTTCTTCTGCTTTGTTTATCAGCTCTTTTATCTGTTCTTTTGGAAGCTTTTTGCTTAGATATAATGTATCAACTGCAGCCATATCTAAGAATTTTTTTACAGGTTCTAATCCGTATGCAATTTTAGTTTTTTCTTTTCCAAGCATTGAAAAAAACCTTTCCATTAGTTTCTTTTCTTTTATTATCTCCTGTTGCGCAAGTATATCTCCGCTTGCTTCGACAAGAAGCTCAATCCCGTGCTCATCAGCATAACCAATATCCTTCATCCCTATAATTTTTTCTTTTAATGCGGTTACAAGATTTCCATCTTTGACAAAATCGTCTTTTGTTGGCATTGGTCCGCCTATGATAATACCCTTGAGGTTTTTCATGTCAAAAAATTGTGCTTTTAATGCTTCTGCACATTTTCTAAAAAATTCAATAGCAGTATTTTCTATTATTCTGCTATACCTGGCTGCCGAATTGTGTACAATTAACCCATTAGCAATAAAATTATGATTTTTTGTTTCTATATCTATTGTTTTCTCCACTTTCAATGACTCAATTTTGTGAATTTTTGTTAGTATTAAATTGGAATTATATATAAATTCAAGCCTTCTTTTTAGGTCAGAATTATCAATTTTATTTAATATTCTTTCTTTAAATATTTCTTTACTTATTTGCCTTTTATTCACAAAAAAACTTGGACATTTAAATTTAGCAGTAGACAATCCAGAATTTCTGATAATTGTTGCAATATCTTTTCCATTAACAACTAATTGTCTGATATTGCTTCTATTCTTCCTATTTTTTAATATATTTTTTAACTTATTTTGCTTTTCTGAAGAATTAAATCCTATTTGTTCACAAAACCTTTTAACAGAAGTCCCGTCATCTATTGAAATAGTGTATCTGATATTATTAGAATAGGGATTTTTTCTGTTGTCATATTCCCAAAGCGAAGAAATAATTCCAAATCTTAATAGGCATAACTGTAGTTGTTTTGCTAAAATTTTATTATTTATTCCAAGACCAATTCTCTGGGAAGAGACATAGCCTTCTGCGTCAAAAAATCCAGATAGAAATGCTGCCAATGATTGATTAGATGATTTAAGAATTATTTCCGGCATTTTTTGGTTTAAAGTTTTATTCTGCTCATTAAAAATATGTTTAAACAATTGAGAAATAATCCGGCTATAGACTCTCAATTGATGATAATTCTTTGATTCTCTAAAGGTATATCTTGCTTCAATCCCAAAAACTTTTTCCATCAATGCCTTATAAAATTTAGCTACTTCTTTCCTTTGTTCAAAAAATGTAATCCTGTCAATTTCATAACATCCATCACCTAGATAATAACCCAAGATTTTTGCAAAATCGGGATTAACAATTTTTGGGATATTCACTTTCTTAAGACCATTTTTTGTCTTCGTTATGGGGATAAAATTAATTTTTTGATCTTCTAAATTAAGATTTATTTTTTCAGGCATAATTAAAAAATCTCCCATTTTCAATTCGCTTAATGGTTTTTCTTCTATGCCTTTTTCAGTTCTTACAAAAAAGATATGATCACCAGAAGCTTCAATATTTAGTTGAGGATATTTAGTGATTATTTTAAAAAGTTGTTTATTATTCTCCCATTTAACAAGGATGGGCGTTTCTTCAGATTCTTCCTTATTAAAATTTTCAGAAACAATAAAAAGAGGGTTATGTGCTTTGCTGATTTCGATTATTTCCCCATTTGAATTCATTATTAAAGTATCGGAACTCAAGCATTGTCCGCCCGCCCTTATCTTGCCAGGAATAAAAGACTCTAAATGCTGCAAAATTTTTATTCTTTTTCCTTCTAAAACTCCTATGGTTGCTTCTTTTCTTTCAATAACAAACAAGCCATAAACATCTTTAATCTCCACCAGTTCTTTTAATGGTTCAACAATAAAAACCTGATCACATCTGTAAAGCCTGATTCCTAATTCTTCCGGCGGCTCAAATGCCCATATGCGCATATCTTCCTGGCCTTCAACAGACGAAACATTGCCAGAATAAACAGCGATTCCGTTGGGTGGTGTTGTTTGCCCAAGCATTCTCAATTGTCTTACTATTCTTTCGATTGCTTCTATGACATTTTTTTGTGTTGTCCTGCTTTTGATGTTTCTCGCTGTTGATTTTTCTGACTCTAATTGATCTATTACAACATTAAGATTAGATCCGGCAGGTACAAGCACTGTAACTAACTCTGTATGTCTTCCCCTTATTTTTTCTAGTTCTTCGATTATGTCTGCGAGTTCTTCTCTTGTAACAGGTTTTGTTTGTAATTTTTCTGCCATATGATATTATCAAAACTATTATATTTATAGATAACTTAAACAGATTTATAAAACTACTTCCTCTAAATTTCACTCATAAAAAGTTTGTTTATCCATATCTCCGCTCACCCAAACACCTCTTTCCGTCCGAGCTTTACCGCCCGTTCCTGCAGAAGCGGAATCTGCCTGTCAATGTCAAGTATCATCTCCGAGAACTTCTTCGTCTTTATGTTGT
>Ga0247841_10004224_pt1 | contig 25041 bp, 35 predicted proteins | sample LaCruzMarch2015__2_FD_192410 | JGI IMG/M metagenome (GOLD analysis project Ga0247841, IMG submission 192410) | Freshwater microbial communities from meromictic Lake La Cruz, Castile-La Mancha, Spain - LaCruzMarch2015_18m | ecosystem: Environmental > Aquatic > Freshwater > Lake | place: Spain... | reverse complement strand
GTTTGTCTGTCATTACAGCCAAGGCTAGATGCCATCACGACCATAGTGTTACTATTACTAGTGACCCGCCAGAAAACTTTAATCAAATTATTTTAAAAGATAAGGAGCACTATGAGCGAATTACTGCTTCCTGGTAATTGTATTGTTTGGGAAGGTTATAAAAACAAAAAAGGTTACGGTCAGGTTTGGTTTAATAATAGACAACAAAAAGCTCACCGAGTTGCTTGGATAAAAGCATATGGAGACATACCTAACAATTTGTACGTTTGCCATCATTGCGATAATCCTTCCTGCGTTAATGTTGACCATTTATTTTTAGGAACACAAACAGACAACATGCGTGACTGTGTTCAAAAAGGCCGTAATAAAAACCAAAATATAAACATAACTCATTGTCATAAAGGACATGAGTATAATATTATTAACACTTATTATAAAAATAACAAAAGAATATGCCGCGTTTGCGATAGACAAAGAAAGAAGGATAAATAATGCATCAAGCAGTAGACGAGTGGGTGTTTCCAGCCTTCCACAACTGGAGAGATGGCAGAACTCATTTAAGAGTATTAGAGATTGGTTCACTCGATATTAATGGCAGCATCCGTCCTATATTTAAACCATTTGCTGAGAAGTACATTGGCATTGACGTACAAGAAGGACCAGGAGTAGATATTGTGGCAAGTGCTACAGAGTATATGTCTCCAGGATACTTTGATGTTGTTGTGTGTTGTGAGGTATTCGAACATACAAACGATTGGAAACAAATTATTAATAATTCTTACGTTAATTTAATGGATGGCGGCATCTTTATCGCTACTATGGCAGGAGAAGGAAGACCCCCACACTCAGCCATTGATGAAAAACCCATCAGAGAATGGGAACATTACGCTAATATAGGATGGTGGGAATTGAACCAAACCCTTAAAAACATTGGGTTTCAACAGGTTGTTGTCAACGTATTGGGTCAAGATACCCGATGCTCGGCAGTAAAATAGGAAAAGAAAATACCTATATATAGGGAGAAAAATATGAATATTGATTTCTATAATAAGTTAGAAAAAGTAGACAAGAAGTTAATTAAAATTAACGAATGGCAAGAACGTAAGATGGCTAAGCTTATGGCTGCTACCGAGCGCAAGATAACAAAAACATTAAAACAACTAAGCGAAGAAATGCCCGAGGAGGCAAAACGTGTCCGCAGATAACGCAATCATGGTGCAAGTAGCAGGTAAAATAGCAGCTGAGTTAGCCGCATCAATCAATCCACGTAACTCACAAGACGTTATAGAAGCTTTTGACAAATGCTTTTCACATGTCTTGCACTCGATGAGACTAGCAGTCAATGCTCCTAGCCCCGATAGAAAGACAAAAGGTGGCAGACAAGTTCCTGTCATCAGTCAAGATGAAATCAAGTTAAGATTAAACCAAACATTACAATCAGGTTCTGCTGTAACATCAAATATTGTTCAGTTCTAGTCGTGGCTAAGCGTAATACAATTGTAATTAGAATGAAGCCAAAGGCCAAGCGGTAGACCAAGGGCCGGCAAGTACGGCATGTATACCGATAAAGCCACCAGAGAATATGAGCAGGCAATCAAAGATGCTTATGTTGCAGCTGGTGGTGCTTTGCATGAAGGGGCAGTAAATCTAAGTGTTACTTTTAAGAATGATAATATTACTATTACTATTAACGATATAGAAGCTGAGTCATCTTTACGCGGCGACTTGGATAACTATATCAAATCAATCATGGATGGGCTCAATGGTGTGGCTTATCTGGATGATAAACAAGTACTTAATATAAGAGCGAACAAGAGGTAATCATGCCAAGCAAAAAGACAGAAGGTAAAGTTTCTTCACACGACATTGAGTACAAAGCAGGCAGACGTGTCAACTGGAAAAATGATTTGGCAGTTGGCCACAAGGGCGAACAAATATTTCAACGGCTTTCTAGAATCTTTAGATGAAGAGTTGTTTGAAATAAAATACGACCAGTATCGCAATCGGTCGCGCGGTGGTAGAAGTAGAACAAAACCCAGGACGCAAAGGTTGGAAGCCATCAGGCTTGATGGTAACCGAAGCTAAGTGGTGGGTGTATGTATTCTCGCCACAAGCTTTCATGTCAGTAGAAGTAGATAGGCTCAAGAGATATCTTCAAATTAATGACATTAAACTAAAAGATTTTGTTCCGCACTCTAATAATCCTACCAGAGGTTACCTGCTGTATCCCGAGGATATCAGCAAACTATTGAGTTCGGAATTGTATGACTCTTTGGTTTCTGACAAGTAGTAAGGACAATCTAATTAATCGTAACGAAATACCAATCAATAACGAACAGCTGCACAGGCTTGTTGATGAATCCCAGCCAATAAATATATGGCAGGCTTTGCTGCAGGCTGCACCTGGCGCAGAAGTCATGACGCCATCAGATGCACCAAACATAATAAAAGAAGCCGTACTTGATTGCATGGAGATGCTACGAGAACAAGATAAGTTTGTTATTGACGCAATAATTTATGAACAAATAACATATCCAGCGCTTGGCGAAAGGCTTGGTGTATCTACTCCGCATGCATGGAGATTGACCCAGTCTGCATTTGCAAGTTTAAAAGAATTGATATTGATGCATTCAACGTTAAAGGAGTATGTTCTTAAAAATGAACAGTGACGATTGGTTTCGCAATATATTTTCTAAGTCAGAGTTAGAAGAGCTCAGTGTTACTTATGAAAAGATTGTGTATGATTCCGAGCATGGGCTTGTTGTCAATATTGGTTTGTCCAACGATATGTGTTTAGATTTGATTGATGCGTGGGAAGACAGCCAAGATGGCAAACTAACGGCACAACTACACATGCTCAACTTCATAGAAGGTTTTATAAATTATCTCAAAGATTATTTAAATGATGAACGGAATAGAATTTGACGAATAACTTTTTTGCTGCTAGACTATAAGGTATGACAAAGAAAAAACGCAAATACCATAAGTATGAAGATGGCGAAATCATTTATAAAAGATGGTTTCGCACAGACGCGCTGTTAGAGCACTTTAATATTACAGCAGACAATGTAGATAAAAGAATAAATTTCTGCAATAGTTTGGGCGTTAACCCTAGCAGAGTCTTTGAGATGATGCAGCCTGACTACATGATTTCTTGGTCTACGGCAGACAAGTACGCAACCAAGTTACGGGCGTCATCCATGTATGATATGGCCTGATTGGTTTTTTGAAGAACCAGAAGAAGGCTCTAACGCAAATATGCCTAAGAGGAAACAACCTTCCAGGGTGCAAGCTGATATCTTTTATATAGATACGAACCAACCTTAAGATTACAATCTAAGGTCAATAACAAATCAAGCCCACCCTTGCCACATAACTGGCGGACGGTGGGCTTATGTATCGAGTTAATCTGTAACAGTCCTCTATCAATAGACTTGTTCTTATTTAGTGTCCATATGACATTGCCATGTTTATCAAACTTAGCATTGATTGCTTTGATGCGGCAACCTGATTCACGTTTAGCTATGTAGGTAAATTCTTTTACTGGTAGTTTATATTTTTTTAGATGCGGGATTAACCACGCACACGGGTCGTCTTGACCATGTGCGGGTGCAACGCTACTAAATAGTAGCACTAAAGAAATAAAGATAGAACTAATTAATTAATCTTCTTTATTATAGGTTTCTAAATTATCTTCTTTCTTTTTGCCTTTCATGCCATTGGACATAACAAGTCCACCCAAACTTCCAGTTAAAAAAACAGTAAGGGTTTTAAGCAGGTCGATGAACGCTGCATCGTTTGGGCTTTGTTTGTCTACGGGTTGCGTTACAAACATCAACGCATAAACAAAACCAAATACAGCCACAGCAAATACAACAGCAAGTATTATACCCACTGAAAATATTAAACGTGCGTGTAGTTCTTCTCCAGAATATCTTTTAGGCTTAGCCATAGTTACTCTCCTATTAAATCTTTTGTACAAGTTCCAGATGCTTTGCACACGGGAGGATTACATTCTGTTTTTTCCCAGTTTTCTGGGCTTTGGCATTTATATCTAAAGCTTCCATCATAACCACAACTAGCAAGTAATAATGTAGTTATAAATATAATTCTTTTCATTTTAAACTACTTGACTGGCTTCTCCACCGCCACCACCACGACCGAATGCTTTGTCGTTTGGGTTTGCCCAACGCATAATGACTGGAAGTATTGCAGCAACGGCTGCTTTACCTATGTCTGATGGGTCTGTATTGCCTGTCATGTATACTGCAAGACCTGCTGCGACACAAGACCTTGCGTAAGACATTAACATTGCTTTATGTTTTTTGTTTAATTTTATCATGTTGTTTCCTATCTTTGATTATTAGCTATGAATGCTCTCAATGCAGCTTGTTGTGCCGCACTAAGAGCCCTGCCACCAGCTGTTGTTGCTTTGGCAGCTCCTTCTATTATTTGATTCCTTCTTGCATTTTGTGCCAGTATCGGCAACAGTTTTCTTAAAACTTCTTGTTCATCTAGTTGTGCAGTAAATTGACCTGTTGGTTCAGATATTCTATCTACTATTTTTTGACCGCCTTTTATTCTGCGGGCAATAGTTCCTGGTACGTTAGGGTCTTGTTCAACCAAGTTCCTTAACATGCTTGTAATATATGCGCTTTTGCGCCAATCATCTTCAGGTATAAACTTATCAAAAATCATTCTATTTTGTTCAGCTACTTCGAAAGCTGCTCTAGCTGGGTCATCAACATTCCAGAAGTAAGAGTATCCAGGTGCCTGGTCCATTGCGGTAATGCCGCCCTTAGCAACAGATGGGTTTATCATGCCAGTTATGTTTGGATTTGGCGAGTGATGTAAACCGATATTTTTTGTTCTACCAAGTAAGTTTTTTACAATGCGTGGAGCAACTGCACCAATACCTCTTGCTGCGCCACCCGATAAGCCAAGTAGTGCTAAGTTTTGTATAAATTGTTTTTGTAGTGCTTGTCTATTGTCGGTTTTGCCAATGCCCTCTTGTGCTGCTAGTTGAACTAATGGAGAAAGCAATCCACCAGTTGCAAAAGCATCTGCTATTTGTACGCCTTTACCAATTGCACCAGCAGTAACATCTCTAGCTTGATTTACAAAACCACCCATACCCATAGCAGCTTGTGATGGAATGTTACCCAAACCAAGATTGAACTTTAAACTATCAGGCAGTTTATCTAATAAGTCATCAAGTTGACTCATTATTTGTTTTTCCTTTGCTTTTCTCTTTCTTCCTTCGCACGAGTTGTTTCTGTTTCATCTAATAATAAGAAGAATCTTCTCCAGATTTCTGCTTTTTCATCTGATGGTAATTGCTGAAAGAATGGCAAACCAAATAGACTTAAGCCTGCATTGATTTCTTCGTTTCTTGCATTCTGTTCATCGCCAACTTTTTTAGTGCCAGCAATCTTTTGCATCAATTCAAATCTACGCAATGGAGTTGCGTTTGCAATGCGCGCAACTAAACTTAATGGAGCACCCACTTGACGTAATGAATATACAAATCTGTCAAAGTTTGCGTCTGCCGACTTTTGATTTGTTACAGGAGCACCACTAAAGAATTGTTTATTCTTCCAAAGTTCTAGTGGAGTTTTTGGAATTGGACTTACGCGACCAAGCAATTGTTCTGGGTCAGTAAATAATTCTTCCACCAAGCTTGGTTGACCAGCTCCAGGAAATCCAAGGTCTGGTTGTAGATAAAGGTTGTCACCAAATGGAACTTTAAATGCACCAGCTTCTTTTCTATATGAACGCAAGAATGCACTTTCGTTTTCTTCATCTTTAAGATTGTCTCTAAACTTATTATAAGTCACATATGCTTTTGGATTGAGCCACATGTTTTCTATTTGTAAAGGTACGTTTCTAGATGCCCAAGTCCAGAAAGGAATAATCTGTTTAATAAATCTATCTGCATTTGATATGTCATTGTAGTCAATCAAATACTTTTGTGTTCTTGCGACAGCAGTTGCCGCATCAAATCCTTGTTGAATTCCATCATAAGTTAATTGAAAACGATTCATACTTTCAATAAATGAACCAAGCTTACGAGAGCCATAAATAGGTAATCCTGCGATTTCTGAAGCTGTTTTTAATCCAGGTATTTCTCTAGCAACGATTGTCTTTTTTAATCCTGGTATTTTAGTAACTAACGGTAGCGTTCCAGTTGCTTCTCTACCAAATACACCTGGCCTATCAACACCTGCAGCCTGTGTAATTTCGCCAATTTGGCCAAAGCCTGTTGCTCCAGAATAAGCAAGTGCTTCACGAACTGCTGCCCTATCTGCTTCTTTTACTGATTTTGATAAAAATTGTTCTACCGTTAAACCAGCTTTTTGAGCACTTAACCAGTTTTTGTAAATTATTAATCCTTTAGAAAGATTGATTGGATTACCACCAGCAGCAATCATCATGAATGTATTTGTTAATGAGTTACGAAGATGGAATCCTGGTGTTAAAGTAACATAAGATTTAAAGAATGTATTATAATCTCTTAACAATGCATCTGCTGCACGAACAAATGCTGGGTCATCAAGTCTTTTAACATTAGTAAACATTTCTAATATTTCATTGCGAACAGCAACATCTGGAATTGTTTTTTCATTTAACACAGTAAAACCATCGAGCACTGCTCTTTGAACACTTTGCCATCTGGATGGAGAAGTAACAAGAAAGTCTCTTGTTGTATTATTAATTGCAAGGGCGAGTCCGTTCGCAAGGTCTTCTATTTCTGTTCTTAACAAAGAAGCCATAGTTGGGTCGATTACGCCCGAATCAATAAGTCTGTTTGTGCTTATAATTTTTTCATCCAATTCAAGGAGAGCTTCTTGAAAAGCTTCCCTATCTATTGGAGATGCGCTAGCTAGTTTAGATTGAAGTCCAGCAATATCACTTCTAATTTCAAGAACATCTGTTTTATTCCATAACTGTAATCTGTCTGGGTTCATTAATCTTGCAATAGTACTTTGTAACGTACCGAGTTCCATGCCACTAGGTTTTGTCCCCATTTTAGTTGTGGTGGGAAGCATGCTTATATCTTGAGCTAAGCCGCCAGCTCTTGCTGGAGATGTACTAGTAAGTTTTTCTAAGGCTGTTGCGTATGCAAGATATTTTGCATGATTCTCGCCATAAGCGGTTAATGCTTTTGCGGGGTTAAGTTCAAAGAAATCAAAGCCTAATGTTGGACGAGCAAGGTCATTTAATTGTGTGGTAGTTTCAGTTCCATCAAGAACATTACCAAACCATACTTTGCCTCTATCTAATGTTCTGTCGGTAAAGTTTCCTAAAAAATATGTTTTATCAACACCAAGGTCATCAGCTGCTTTAGTAGCAGCGTCTACATTTTTAGATGCCCATTCTAGTGCTTGAGTGCTTTGAACGCGAGGAAAATAATCAGGAAGCTTAGGAAGTGGTGGAGCGCCAACAATTGCTGCAGCGCTATCTGCTTCTCTGTAGAACTTATCAAGGGTGTCTCTTACCTGGTCATAAACTGCACGTTCTGCAGTATCCAAGGAACGTAAGCCAGCAGCTGCCCATGTGGGTTCTGGCGTACTTAAGTGTTGTGATATATCTTGTAAAATTTGTTTATTTTTACCAGAAGTTAATCCTCTTATTGAAGAACTGGTTATTTTTCTTTGCAAATCTAATGTACCACGGTATGCAGTATCTGCACCAAGCAGCTGAACATAATCAGCAGCAACGTTTGCTGGAACGTTTTTACTTCTTAATGCATTGCGCATTTTAAGAATATCAGTTGAACCAAATAAACCACCTTCGCCAGTAGGAGTTATTTGATTTAATATTTTTTGACCAGCTTCTGACTTAAATAAAGTAAAACGACTACCCGACAATGCTGTACCAAATAAATCTGTAACTTTATTAGTAAAAGGAATTGTTACTTTAGGCCCAAAAGGTAAACCAATTCTTGCACCACTTCTTACTCCAAGTACTCTGGCTGCTTCTCCTCTAATAACCGCATAACCTTTTGCTGCTATCTCTTGAATAAAATCATCAGTTAAAACCCTTAGAGCATCTTGTGCAACAATTTTTTGTCCAGCTGTTGATGCTGCGTCGTCTAGTATTTGTTGTGCAGCTATTTTTGCGCTTGCTACATTGTTTGCAAGAGCTTCTCGAGCAGGTCTACCATACACTCTTCTTGGTGCCGCTGCAGCTGCTTGTCTGAAAGCTTTATCTGCAGCAGATTGTGCTGCTTCTGCCGCTTGTTGAGCTGCTGTTTTTTGTGCCGCTGTTGATGCCGCATCGGCTGCAACTCTTGCTGCGGTTTGTGCTGCTTCTGCTGCTGCTATGTCTGCTGCCTGTCTTGCTGCTGCTGCAACAGATGCTTTTGTTGCACCCTTAACACCTTCAGCAACTGGTTTTACAAACGCACTACCGCCAAATGTTGCGTATGTTGCGGGGTCAGTAAAAACGTCATAAGAAAAGTCGATAATACCATCAATAATTTTATTGCCGGTTGATGGCACATATGGATTATCGGATGCGCTATATGTAAAATCTTTCGTTGCTTTTTTAATATCACTAAAAGATGGTGAAGTAGTTCTTGCTTTTTGTTTTACTAAATTTTCTTGAATTGATTTTATTTCTTCTGGCGTTTTGGCAGCATCGATGCCAGGTATTGGTGTATTTGCAACATCGATAGCGTTTTTAATAACATAATCACCAGGTTTTGCTATTGGTAAACCCGTTTGTGAATGTACTGGAATATAATCGGTTGCTTTATAAACTTGTGCTTTTTCTCTTAATACTTTTTGTTTAAAAAAATCAATAGCTTCTTCATTTACTGAAAGAACAAAACGTCCTCCAGTTGTGAGCCCACCAAGTGCTGGAGCAACAACTGTTTTAATTGGTCTAAATTCTGTTTTTCCAGGGATAATATCAACATTAAATATTTTTGATAATACACTTTCTTTTTCTTTGCCTTCTACTATATCTTGTACAGTATCAACTGGAACTCCTGCTTTGATTGCTTTTTGGGTTTGTTCACGCAAAGACTTATTTGCCTCAAGTACGTCTGGTGTGGTTGATATTGCGCGAGGCACTTGTACTGGTCCAACTTTAACTGTTCCCGAAGGTGGCAGCGGAGGTTGACCAGATAGTAAACGTGACAATGAAGATTGTGTAGACGCTGGTTTTGGTGCAATTGTGGTTGGTGTTGTTTGCGCAGGCACCGTTGTAGACGTACCGCCTCTAATTAATTTAGACAATGCAGATTCCCTACCAGGAATTGTCGTAGGCGGAATTGGTGGCGTAGTATTAGTTGATTTAATTGCCATTATCTAAGTTTCTTGTCTTTTAAGGTTTGCCTTATTTTAACTTCGTCCCTAAATGGTGTTGCACCTGTGTTTAAAAATTTATTAAATACGTCTTTTTCTATATCGCTAAAGCCACTTCGTATTTTAGAAAATTCTTTTTCAGAACCTGCCATGTATCCTGCTGGTGCGGTTTGAGACAATTGTTTAGCACGTGTTACTTTAGGTGAAGAAAAAATTTTTGACACAGCGGGGTTAGTGCGAAAATCAATCGTTCCAGCAGTAAGGTCTGTTTTTGACCCATACTTTAGTTTAGGGTCTGGTAATCCAGCTCCATAAAACTTATCTTTATTTAATAATGTTTCTTTTGCTTGCAAACTTTTTGAGTATTCACTAAATAACTTATTTGCTTGGTTAACTACATCTGTTTCATTTAATCCACCAAATAGAGATTCGTCTGTTAATGCATCATTTCTAATTGAAGTAATAACTGAATCTAAAGATATTCCTTGTTGTGCTGCTGCTGCAATATCTTTAATATATTGATTTGAACTATTTAAAGCTGATAAATAATTTGGAGCAGCTTTTTTAACAGCTAAATCAATAGCTGGTTGACCAAGAACCAAACTTGCATACGCATCAAAATCTGCATCAGATGCCTTTGGTGGCTTAAATGTCATTGGGAAAAGTGCGGCAGAAGCAGCAGCTAATTCCTTATCAAATGCATCTTGAATATCTTTTTTCTTTGCGCCTGGACGAGCAGCAGTAAACTGTGTTTCAAATGCTCGAGCACGCTCTGGGCTTGCACCAGCTGCTATTAGTCTTTGTGTAATGTTAGTTTTCATTATTTGAACTGCGCTGCTAGTTTAGGATTCTTACGCTTAAGTTCTGCAATTTCTTTTGCGCTCAACCCAGTTCCATCTTTAGTAAGAGCAGCAACTTGTTTTGGATTCAACGCTTTAATTGCTTCTTTGAACGATGAGAACTCTTGTGCTGCTGTTTCTACCCTTTCAGCACGAGGTGCTGGGCTTGGCCCTACGCGAGGAACATTAAGGTCAAGTGGTCCTTGTAAAATTTCGTCCGTACCAGTACCCGTACCTGTGCCATCACCTGTGCCACCTGGGCCTTGCGGGAACAAACCAGTGCCAATTAACTGACCTATAGCGTCTTCTAGCGCTTGTCGACGAGCATCGGCTTGTTGTTGTGCTTGCAGTCTTGCTGCGCCTGAGCGACTAGATAGTTCAGCTAACGCCTGTAGTCTTGACTGCTCTAAGCCACCAGTTGCTTGGCCATATATTGCCTGTAGCTGTGCTAGCTGTGAAGCAAGTCCCATTTCAGCTTCTGATTGACGTGACTGTTGTCCTGCTGCCTCACGTGCTGCAAGTACGTTTAATAATTGATTATAGTTTGATGCGCCACCTGCAGACTGAATATTAGCAAGCGTTGCTGCTTCTTGTGCAGCAGCTGGGCTTACACCTTGACCCGTCATGTATTGACCAAGGTCAGATTGTGTTATAGTTGGTCTGGCACGTTGTGCTTGTGCAAATGCAGTTGGTTGATTTCGTGCCAAATAGTTTTGTAAATTAGAAAAACCAGTTTGAGTTAAACCAGTTGCCTGCCCTTGGCGAGCTTGAAGCTGTGAAAGCAGTGCTGCAACTTGTTGTCCAATAAAGTCTTGACCAGCTCTTTCTTGTGCTTCTATTTCACCAGATATTTCTTTTGGTACACCTAAACCAAGTTGCGATTCAAAGTATGCCTTTTGTGCTGCTGCGCCAGCTTGTTGTCTAGCTAATGCTGCTGCATTTAAATCTCGTTCAGTTATAAATTTACCAATATCAAATTCAAGTTTGCCTGCGGTAGAAGCTGCTCTAGACCTAGCTGCCGCACCTAAGGCATCGTAATAACTTTTAGGTACTCTGCTGCCACTGCCACTGCCGCTGTCACTGTCGACAAGGCCTAGGCCACTAAAAATATCAAAATCGTAATCATCATCTGCTTGTTGCGGTCTATTTCCCGTGAATGTAACAGCCATTTTGTTTACCTTAACCTTAATAACGCTTGTGCGTCTTCTGATATTTGTCTTGCTTTACTTCTCTCTAAATCAGCTAAACCTGACTCAAACCCTTGTTGTGCTTGTGTTGCGCCAAGGTCATACCCTCGTAATGCACCAGCTAAATCTTCTCTAGCGTAACCTAGGCCACGCTCTCTTTGTCTAGCATAGTTCTGTAGTGCCTGGTTGTAGACACCCGAACGTACGTTCATACCCTGCAATCCTCTGCGAGCATAGCTGCTAGTAAGCTTGGGCACTTGCCCTAGGCCGCCACTGGCAGTCCTACCAAAGGCTGCTTCTTCCATCTGCTGAATAGGGCGTTGACCACGTGTTTCAGCCAAATAGCGTTGATAGGCGTTTATCGCTGCCTGTTGAGCGTATTGGTCAAATAGGCTTCTTCTAGCCGCTTCATAAATACTTGAATCAAATGCCATTTTATTAAATCTCCTACTTATATAGACAAAACATTACTTAAGATAGTCATACCACTTAACAACGGCATATCTTATGCCCTTTGTTACTGGATGAACCTGATGCATGTAGGGAAAACCCGACGAAAATACTACTATTTCGCCTGCTTCTGGTTTAATTTTAAGATTAAACTCTTTAAATTCTAATTCCCCACCTTCAAAATCATCATTTAAAAATAAAGATAATGATACTACTCTTGGAAACATTGGATGGTCGTCTATATGATTATGAAATTTATTTCCTTCTTCATAACGCAATAGAACGGTGTGATGACTTACCAGTGGCACTATGCTGTATCTGCCTCTAAAGTCTTCTATAATCGCATCCAGGCCCGTCTGAAGGGACTCTGCAGCCCTACGTAATGGGTCTTGTGGATGGCAACTAAATTCTTTATCAGTTATAAAATAATTATAACAATTTCTTGCGGCATAGTCTACACCTGGTTTATCATCTTTTACTAATACTTCTGCTGGCTTCCATTGTTTAAACATTGCATTTTGAATTAATCCCTTTAGTGTGCGGGCTGATTCTCTAGCAATCTTATACTTAACAATTCCTGGTGCTAACTCTATTTTATCTAAAATTGTCATATCTACTATCTCTGGTTTTGAGTCTGTTAGATGTCCAAAGAATTCATCGTAAAATCTTAATATCACTGAATAGTTATGACAGTTACAAACTGGTTGGGCTATTGGGGCATCAGGCATTGCAAAGTAGCGATTGCGATTAAAGAACCTTGCATCACCATCTGAACCATACTTATGAAACCCGTCTTTATCTGTTTGAATCCAGTGGTCTGGTTGTGTAAAGTGTAAAAACAATACTGTTGTGTGTGCAGTCTCGTCTTTTGTTGGATATGGTGGCCTTGCATGCATATGCTGTTGACCAGCAAAGATAATTGCATCATTAGGATTTTGTTCAAAGTGTTGACCTTCTACTATTAATCCCCAGTTTGCAGTATTGTCTATAGTTATATCTATTGTTGTTTGCGTGCCGTTTTGGTCGGTGTGTTCCCAAAGGTGTGGAACACAACCATTCTTTCTTTGATATCTTACAGCAAAAAAGTATGCTTTCTTTAAAGAATCATCTTTAAATATTTCTCTTGCCTTTTGAATGCAGTGTTCTTCAATGTCAGCATCAAACTGTACTGGTGCTTCCCATCTGGCAAGCATGGTATGAAACTCTACTTTGTCCGTACCCATTCCAGTTTCTGCAACCGTTTTCTTAACACGGTCGAGCATGTGTTCTGGAAAGAAGTTTTTAATTATCTTTGGTTCAGATAAGACTTCTGGCAGTTCAAATAAAATTTCTTTTGTTAACATTACCATTTACCGATTGGGCATGTTGCTTTTTCTAGTTTAACTTTCATGTTCATAAAACATCCACACTGCTTGCACTGTTTGGTTGCCTTAATTAATTCAGGACAATCCATGCACAATGACATTCGTGTGCTTTCTATGTCTTCTGTAACCTTTGGGGCATTTGGATTTAACATGTCCCAAGGTTTTGTATCGCCTAACTTTTCTTTATATTTTTGCCAAGCCGAGGTCATGGTTTTACGAATTCTCCGTTGACGTATCTGTCGCCCATCTGCACGTCGGCGTTCTTTGGATATTGGACGATTACTGGATTAGACTGCAATACAGCAATGAAATGTTCGTTTTGTGGCGGAATGCGCATCATGAAAGCGACCTCTCCGTCACAAACAAAGGCGAATGGTATAAGCGTCGTTGGGTCAATGTTCGGTATCGGTTGTATCTGTTGTTGCATATTGCTCCTTCGTTTATCTATTCGTAATTAACCCAAACAATCGTTTGGCAGTCCGTAGTTACAACCGACGAATAATCCGTATGAACAACATCCGTCGCTTGTAAAGTATGCCTCCCAGTCACCATAACGGTCACCGCAAATTTGCGGAATGCATTGGTTGTAACTGTATTGATACACCCACGCACCACCAGGAGGTGCACCATAATCATTACAGTTAATTCCTGCACATGGGTCTACTGGTGGAGTAACTGGCGGTGTAACAGGCGGTGTTACAGGAGGTGTTACGGGTGGAGTAACTGGCGGCACCACTGGAGGAACGACAGGTGGAACTGCCGGAGTTACCGAGTTAGATGCTGCAGAGTATTCGCTGTTTGCGCCGTAAGATGTTTCTGTTCTAACTTGAAAGGTATAAGATACGCCGTTTGTTAAACCAGTTACAGTAATTGGAGATGCTGAACCAGTAGCAGTAACGTTGTCTGGAGTTGATATTGCACGGTAAGTTACAGCACCACCCTTACCCGTGTAAGATGGCACCGTAAATGCAACAGTTGCCTGAGCATTGCCGCCTGTGGCGGTTCCAATGGTTGGTGTTCCTGGAGCACCACCGCTACCTGCAATTACGTTTATTAGCATTAGGCTGCCAAGTCTCCTAAGACTACCCAACTGTTGGATGACCTTTTAATCAAAACTGCCGAAGACCATTGTGCACGTAGTTTTAATCCTGGTGTTCCGTTTAATGTTACACCTGAACCAGCAACAAATGTTGTTTGTCCTGCGCCAGTTTGAATTACTACTATCTGTGTTCCGTTAGCGAAGTTCACGGATGACTCTGGTGGTATTGTAACGTTAACGCCAGAAGCATCATTCTTTTCAATTATTGTTCCGTCATCTGTTAATTGAAATGTATAAGCGCCAACAATTGGAGTTGGTGCAGAGTGCGCAATTACGTTGCCAGTCAAATTTAATGAAGTTCCCGTAGCAACACCAAGTATTGGCGTAGTTAAGCTTACTGAGGTTTGAATTTTAGCACTAGTTACGGCGCCTGTAGCAATCTTGGCAGCTGTAATAGCAGTTGCTGCAATATCTTCTGTGTTGATTGCTCCAGCGTCAAAGTTTGCACCTGTTGATAATCCTTCTGCAAAGTTTTTTACTGCGGTAAAGTTTGCATTCATTTCTGGTGCATCGATTACCTGACCGTTAGCAAATGAATTGGGAATATTTAATGTTGCCATATTATTTCGAACTCCTTATTTTGTTGCATATTCTGCTAATATCTTTTGTCATAGAGAAAGATTTTAGCATACTATTTTTGGCTTCTTACTTTTCTTCTCTTGTATTTAAATGCAATTGAGTTAATACCCCATTGTCTACCAATCGTATCGGTAGTGTTACCTAAGGGACCTAAAAATTCTAACTGTACAGACTTCGCCCTTTTAAGTCTACCACCTCGTTGTATTCCTTCTTTTAGGTCACTTGAACCAAATTCTGCTGTTCCAAATAATCCAGTTCCATATATTCCGCCGTCTGCAATTGGATTTAAATCAAGAGTATGAGATGTTACTTTTTTATCGCTATTAAAGTCATGATAAACATTTACTACTATTTGTGTAGTTTCATCAACAGAACGTACAACATAAAGGTTTCTTACAAACGTTTTATTTTGCACGTAGCGGTCATCATAAAACCACGGAGTGGTAAAGTTGGTTGTAAAGTCTCCAAGGTCATCACCTTCTAAGATGTCATCGTTTACATTTTGCGGAATATTATTAGAAGCTTCAAATTCATCTACATACATAACATATTTAAAATTTTCATCTGGGTGAATTAACAAATGCCAGATGTCACCAGTTGAATCATTCCAATCTATTCCCGATAATAAACCATATGGTGCTATTGCAGATGGTGTTGCGGCATTTGCAAATGATGCCGATTGATACATGGTGAATGCGCCACTTTGGCCAATTGACGGGTCAAATATAAAGTTCATATTAGAATAATCAACTGCGGTGCCAGTATTTTCAATGTCAAAAGGAGCTGACATCCACATTCTATCATTGACATATGACATAGTTAATACGTCTAGTTTTTGAGCATTAACTCTGTTTGTGTCTATTATCGGTTTTAATCTACTAAATAAATCTTGAATACCATTGCGATTATAAAACATTACGCCTTGTGGATAACTAAAGAAATATGCTCCGTTATTTCCTTCAACTACGTGTTGTGGATATTTGATTCCAACGTTTGTTGATAACTCTACAAGCTGAAATGAGTCAGCATCGTAGCCCATTAATAGATACACTGCTTCAGGTTTAAATATTAACAACTGGCCGTCAACTATTGCTAATCCCGTTATGCCATCACCACCAGCAATGATATCTATATAGTCGTCTTGAAACCAATCTTCTGGTCTATTTTCGTGCGACCAACGCAATCTATTAGGATGGTCTTCTAGTGTTGGTGTAGCATCGTTGTTTAGTTCTTTTGTATTAGCGCAAAACAGTTTGTTTGCGTGAGCCCTAACAAGTTCTGACCTTGGCATAAAGCCACCAACTGGAGTTTGATAAGGCTGAAACGTTGGACCAGATGCAGTAAGCGCAACAGCATAAGCATCGCCGGCATTATACTTAAACATCTGACTAGCATCTTTGCCGACTGCTATATATATTGTATCAAGATATTGTGTAACGCTTGCGCCGTTGGTTGACTCTACTGCAATGTCAGTTGCAACCGCATACTCAATTGTTGAAAAGTCTGAACCAGATGATTGATACACTTTACCATTTGTTGCGCCATCTTTACCAGTATTTAATATTATTCTTGGCGAAGAAACATCTTTATAGTTAAATAAACCTTTTGGTTTCCAGTTTCCACTTACTTGTGTTGGATGCTTTTTTTTGTACCCGGCACGTGAAAAAACGCCACCACGTGGGTCTACGTCAAGGTTTAGTACAAAAGGAGATTCATTATCTTTTAACTGAAACTGGTCTGCACGAAAGTTTAATCCGCCAGTAAAGTCCCTTTTTTGGTCAAAAAGAATTTGTGCCATATTATAGAGCTATTCCTCCAGGATATGGACTGCCTGGTATTACTCTCATTCCTGAACTAAACGGCGCAAAGTCGTAAGCTTGAAGTTGCAGTCCACCTGACATAATTAATTGTCTATTGCTCGATGGTGCGGTAAGTTGACCTTGAATAATAGCAACTGCTTTTTCAAAGCCTCGCATGTATTCGTTTGCCATTTCTGTATCTTCTTGAAACTGAAAGATACGAGCCATAACATAATTTACTAACGGCAATTGCATTTGCGGGTCAATGTCTATTGGTAAGTTTTCATCTTGAAACCAAGTTAAACTTGGAATTCTAAAACCACGAATAGTCATACTGTAGACTTGGTCTGGTTTTGGCCAAAGATTTAATTGATTAGCCCATATAGAAAAGTATGCGGGTGTTTCTGGTTGGTCAGAAGTTCCAACCCAAATTGATTCACATCTTGCTTGGTCAAGATATATTAAGGAATTGCCGCCATCAGTATTATTGACTACCGCAATTAATTGTTGAATATCAGTTATTGATACTGTTGCTATCGATGGTAAAATTCTACCAAAACTACCATAAGCTCTTTGGTTTACAGTTGTAGTAAAACCATATGTTGATTGATAAAAGGGATAACGATTACTTAAAGCTACAATCTTTTGAAAACCCTCTTTGATAAAACCATTAACTAAATCAGTTGATATGTCGTCGTTTTCATCAAGGCCAATATCTAAGTCAGAAAGTTCACCGACAAAAGTACGCATTTGTCCTAGTGTTAAATTGGGATTAGAAAAATTTATAGCCATTTAAAACTCCTTATTCTTTGGGGTCTAAGGCTGCGTCTTGATTCTCGCCCATCTTTTTAAGGCCATTAAGATGACCGATACAATAATCTGTACCTTTTGCTTTTGGTGCTTTACATTCTTCTTCTTTTGAATTCATTGCTTGGCATAGGCCATTCTTGTAGTGCACGCCGCCAAATGCAACACCAGATGGAGGAGCAACCTCTACACCTTTACCGTGATAATCGGAACGAGCATTACCAATGTGACGTGCGCCTTGTACAGAGCCATAAGGCTGTGTGCCTGCTAGTCCTTGACCTGAGCTTTGTGTTTCTTTATTCATATTGTTTCTCCTTCGTAAAAATAGTGTTCTAAGTAGAACATGCCGCCAAGGGTCCTTCCCCCTGGCGGCACGTATCTTGTTTGCAATTATTATTGGTTATCGCCAACAAATATGCGCTTCCATGACAGAGTTGAAAGTCCGCCCTTTGCAGTAATCTTGGCTGCATTTTCAGCAACGCCACTTACTCCAATGAAACCGTCTGCCGATGGTGTAACAACGCCAAATACTTGGGCTGTGTTCAATCCATCAACTGAAGATGTTCCGTGGTCTGGAGTATCAACTGCAACGCACTGTGTTTTGGTTTCAGTCGTAGCACTCAATGGATAGACTGAAACGAACTGAATTGCTGTTGGCGTTGTAGCCGATGTTACTGAAAAGGCTGCGCCCTCTGTTGCACCGTCTGCATCATAGACAACGTTGGCTGAAAACTCGTAAGTTTCGCCAGCTTTGCCATACCAACCAAAGTCACCAGCATCAAGTGCTGCGTATGTGGTTCCGAGTGTTACGTCGGCTGCAAGAACGTTGGTGCGTTCTACAATGAATTTATTTTTCGTTACCATAGTTGTATGTCTCCTTGCCTTTCGGCAGATACCTAACTAATGTTTTTATTAATTAGAGTTTGTTTGTTTTTATTATAATCGCAGGTGGAGGAAGAGCTGCCCGAAGGATGACAGCCTTTAAACTTCCCCCACCAACGAAATTTATCACGCGTCAGCGGTTAAGAAACCTTGACGATTACGGTTGCTGCAAGTCAACTGACCATAGGCCAACACGAGGGCGTAACGGGCGTCTACGCCAGCTACAGTGCCGTTCATGAATTCCGTGGTCTTGAACCAATAGCCATTCAAGCCGGTAAGCTTGAGGTACTTCGTGTTAAGGAAGTACATTGGCGCATCAGTTGCGTCAACGGCCAGCTGAAGGTCAAACACGATTGGTGTTTGCTTGAACATCAAGTTTTGGAAACCAGCATTGGCTTTTGCAACGTCCTGGTAACGAACTTGGTTCGTCAACAGTGACTCGTACTTTTCAAACAAGCTAGTGTTCGTGATAATTAAATCAGGAACATCTGAGCCCTTTGAGGCACGGTTGTACACATCAGCCATGGTTGTAAGCGCAAGAGTTGCGCCCATGCTTGTTGCCTGGGTTGGATTCCAGAACGAGTTGGTCGATGCATCAATGCCACCGACTGTGTTGTTCTGGGTTCCGATGATGTTGCCCAAACCGTTGAAGTCAGGACCTGCTGGTGCAACGCTTGGTGTACCGAAGAGTTGCTCGTTGAGCGTTGTCTTCAGTGACATTTCAGCTTGCATTATCTTTGCATTGAGCAGTTTGATAATTGCCTCGGTGCCACGGTTCTTTGCTTCTTCAATACCGCTGATTGCGATAGAAGCAGCCATCTGCTTCCAGTCGTATTCTGCGGCTGAGATGCCTTCCTGTGGGGTAAGGTCAATTGCATCATAACCTGAGTACGTTGCAACGGTATCGTTAACGGCGTACATCAATGGTTCGATGATTTGTGTACCACCCTCTTCAACGCGAACTCGTCCCGCTGTGTTGAGGTGGTTAAGAAGGACTAGGTCCTTGAAAATGTTATCTACTAACGTCGGCTGATAGTTCTGCAGCGTAGTGGACAACAGTGAATTAAAGTCGGGATTACCGGCCATGTTATTCTCCTTGTTGTGGGTTTATAAGTTGAGTGTCTTTTTGGCCTGTTCATAAGCTTCAAAGACTGACGTTGGTTTAGCAGCTTTGGCGCCGACTGTGTTTTTGTTGGCAGAGCCACCAGAAACCACGGATGCTGAACGTTTTGCCTCGACTCTAGACTGTTCTTCTAAAAGCTTTTTAGTAGCTTCCGAAGCTTTAGAGTAAACTTTATCGAAAGTAATCTGCTTAAAGACTGCCTCTAAATCGTTTGACCCTGTTGCTAGTGCCTTGGCTACGACTTCATCTGCGTTAAAGTCATCACCGTACTTGCCTTGCAAAGAATCGATAGTCCTAGTCAACTCATCCATTGCTTTTTGTTGTTCAAAGCTTGCGATGCGTTGTTCTAAGTTTCGAAGTTGTTTTTCAGCTGGGTCTAAATACTCTTCTTCAACCTCTTGGTTTTGGATTGGAGTCTTTATACCATAATGCTGGTTTAACGCCTGCAAGGTGCCTGCTGGGTCCTGTTGCAGAGATTCTGCTAAGGTTGTAGCAAACTGTACTTGCTTTCTTTGTTCGCTGAGTTCTTGTGTCTTGCGGGTATAATCCGCTTGACGCTGGTACCCAGCTAAAGCCTCCTTAACTGGAACAACTACATCTTGGCCATCTACTTGGAGTTTAACGAATTTATCGCTAATCTCTGTATAGTCAAAAAGTTCTTGTTCTTGTTCTGGAGTTTCTGCTGTGACCTCTGTCACTTCATCAACTTGTCCACTTTCTGTGGGGTCAACTACGTTTTCAGGGTTAGCAATATTATTATCATCTGTCATTGTTGGAGTCCTATCCTTCTTTGGTTATTCCTATTGGGTTTTCTATCTCCCTATATTATAGGGAAGTTCATTACATTATTTTTACTGTCCACCTGATAATAATGCTTGAATTACTTCTGGTGGGAGACTTTGTATACTTGCTGGCAACGCACCTGCGCCTGGTTGGGCACCTGGACCTTGGATTGGAGCACCTGCTCCTGCAATTAAACCTGGTGGAACTTCTGTTGCCATTTGGTCTGGTGTCATGCCAGGTGGTAAACCTTGACCTTCTAAAGCTGCTTGGTCTGGTGTCATGCCAGGTGGTAAACCTTGACCTTCTAAAGCTGCTTGGTCTGGAGTCATACCTTCAGGAGCTTGAGGTGGTGGAGCTTGTTGTAAGAATGAACCTGGGTCTTTTACTCCAAATCCTTGCGACAACACGTACTCTGCTAGTTTTGGTAGGTTTACAAGTCCTGCCTGGGCAAACGGTTGCATTGCCGATACTATTTGTAGTGCCATATCTCTACGGAAAGCTTCATTGCGAGGAGCGGTAGAACCAGCCTCAACTGTGTAATCAAATTCACCGCTAATATAATCTTTGTCAAATGTTAAGAATACTGGAGCTGCTTCTGTGCCTACTATTCTTACAGTTTGCTCTCCAGTCATAAACTGTTGAGCTAGCATTATAAGATTAGAAGCACATGCTGCTATGCCATTTTCTATTGCAACTAGCTTTTCTGCGACTCTAGCATTGCCTGCTTCAGCAATAATTGATGCTTCACGGGCAGTTCTAGTTGTTTCTGGAATTGCACCACGCTGGTATTCAGATACGCCAGATACACGGTCAATGTCATTTTGAATTAAAGCTGACTGATTATAAAATTCAGGTGGGTTGATTAGCGCTGGCATTGGTACAACTACATTGGCCAAGCTTTCGCCAGACTTGACTGGAACGATAACATTATCTTCGTCTGATGCTAAAGCCTGACGACCATCATCATCGAATGCTGATTCTTGGAACAACCACTTACGGCTATAACGCTTTCTGTGCAACATCATTTGTGTACGAGTTTCGTTTAATTCGTATTGCAATGGCTCAATTGCTTCAAGTTCTCCCATTGGATAAAAGAATCCAGGGATGTCATAGTTACGCAACATGAAGAAAGGGTGACCAAAGGCGTATGGCATCTGTGTTGGTTTAATTAAAAACTTGTCTCCACCCGAATCAGAGAACACGCTCATCTCACCAGTATCAATATTATAATATTCATATATATCACAATAAGCGTTTTCTGGATTGGCGTTTTGTGATGCTTGAGCTGACATGTAGCCAGTTCCTTGAGTGCCATACTTTTGATAGCCTGAAGGACTTAGTTCTTTTCTTGCGGCGGCATCATAACGCTTGTCTGCTTTGGCGTCTTTTAGCGTGCGACGTGTGCGCTGAGCAATCCAACGTGCATCTTCCATTGTTGAAGCGTCCGTGTCAATAAACATTTCAAACGGGTCAACACGTTCTAAGAATGGTCTATCTTCTCTGATGATTGTTGTTGCCTCGACGTCATCAGCAGGTTCTCTAGTTGCCAGGTCATCAGCTGTATATTCTATATCGTCAGCTTTGGATTCTTCAACAAAGCGATACCCAGTTTTAACCCAGCCATACCCAAGTATAAGGTAATCTTTAACGGCACGTTGAAATTCTTTTTGACATCCATAATGCCCCCACCAATAGTTGATGATTGATTCTGTTACTATTGCTTTGTCGGCATCTTGTGGTTTGCGTGGATTGACATTGATTTTTGGACGACCAATAGAAACGGCAGGTGCCAATGTGTTGATTGTTGAGAATGCAATGTTGACAAGCAAACGGTCGCCTGTTGCCTGACCACGATATTGACGACCACGATACAAGTTAATCATACGCTGCCAAAGATTATCGTAACCTTCGTTTTGACGCCAGCGTTGAGAGTAGTCTATGTTACCTCTATATGTTGATAATTTATCTAAATTACTTTGGCGAGCCATCTAACAATCCTCTTGTTTATTAATGTAATATCTTTTTTGACTTTGTTGATTTCTACATGTTCTGCAACGACGAGCGTTTTTTGAATCTACATAAATATCTTTGTGACCATACCTGCATTCTGTAATACGACGAGCATTAGTCTTGTATCCTTGGCTGTTGCTTCTACCCTTTTGTTCTCTATCTACGGCGTTATCTTTAGGTGTTCCTAAAAATAAATGTTCTGGATTAACGCATGAACGAACGTCACAAGTATGACAAATATGCATTCCTTCTGGAATTTTTCCATTAACCAATTCCCACGACAGTCGGTGAGTACTTATATATTTTTTATTGATATTAATTTTACCATAACCATATTTAGTTAAACTACCTGTCCATAGCCAACAAGAATTTGTTTTATTTACTTTATCGTAAAAACGATTCATTTGCAGTCCCATTTCTTTAGAGCCAACGCTTTACGAGTTGGTCTTCCTTTTGAATCCTTCATTGGACCTTTTACTCCACCCATTCTTGCGCAAAATGATTTTCTTCTTGCGGCAGCTTTGGGGGACTTCTTAGCTTGCTTAGCAGACACAGGTGGTTTTAGTGTTCCACCAGTTTCGGCTTTATAAGATGCACGCCCCTTAGCATTTAAGCCACCTTTAGGGTTTTTGCCTTCTGACCTTTGCCATGCAGGAGTCTTAGCCATTATTTTTTCTTTCTGCGAGATACGACAATCTTGCCGTCTTTCTCCATAACTTTCATACCAGCATTTTCCGTATGTTTTTTTAATTGACTATACTTTTGCGCAACGGTAAGTTTTTTAGCCACTATTTACCTTTAGCTGCTCTCATTGAGTCTACGAGATTTGGATACTTGCGTCCTGCTTTTTTAGCTGCAGCTTTAGCTGATGCCTTTTGTGCTGGTGTAAGTTTCTTAGGCTTGCCTAATGACTTTGGTCTTGGCTTTTCCCAAACTTCTTTAACGCTTTTTCTTTTTGTTGCCATTTTTCTTTTTCCTCGCTGGTATATATTTCTTTTTTGTTGTTGACGGCAGTGCTGGATAATTTGGATTAGCGGGCATTATCTAGCGTTTGTGTTAGATACAGCTGTAACAACAATGTCTACGTTGCCAACAAAACCAGATGCTGATTTAACAACAAGAGTAGTTAAACCTGCAACTGGAACTCTTCCAGTCCATACTTCAGATGATGGGCTTGAACCAGCTTCTGATGTAACAGCTGTAGTCCAGTTTGTGCTCTCTAGTTCTTGCACTGCAATTGCAGTATAAGTTGTTCCTGTGTTGGTTGCATAGAATTCTATGTTACCATCCCAAATTCCAGAAAGTCTAATAACTGCATCTGAGTAATCTGAAACAGCAAAAGTTCTTTCAACCGAAGCACTTGTTAGAGTAGATGTGTAAGTTTGCATTTATTTTCTCTTTCCTTTTTTAAGTGCTTTAAAGTCAGCACCAGTTATTTTATCTTTAGGATTTGCTGCTTCGGCAATCTTTTTTTGCTTTGATGATAACGCTTTTTTATAAGCTGCACCCATTGGCGTTTCAGTAACAGCAACCATAATACCAAATTTTGGTTTGCCTTTTTTGTTTATCATTTGTTTTTCTTTCCTTTTTTGGTTTTGAATTGTACTGTTTTTATTTTCTTTGGTTTTTTTGCTGGTTTATGGAGATGCCAGGACAGGTGACCATCTAATTTTTCATCTACCATATCAACCTTGTAAGCTACCTTATGAAGCAAATCTCTTGACTCTGCGTGTTGGCTGGTGTTTTCGCTTCTAAGCTTTTGGACTACAACTACCAAAGGTCCTCCTATAACGGCAACAACAATAGGGACCAGCCACTCCATGCTAGATGAGTTCTTTCCTTGTGGAGACTTTTTCTACGTTTGGCATTGATTCATACATCCTTTGAGTCTCTCTTATAGTTGAGTTGTTCCAGGATTTTTGCCCATACTCAACACCCCTAAAGCCAAATTTAATGCCCTTAACATGGCATTTGAAGCAAATATTGCGCTTAAGGTCATTATCTGTGCTTAATTCTACATCACAGGTGTTACATTTTGCCATAACTCTCCTAATAGTAGGTAAAAGTATTACATCTTATCATTATGAAAATTAAACTCACCTATATAATAACGTTCTTTCTTTTTTGGTTCTTTCTTAATGGTTGAAGCAAAGTAGTTTAGGGTGCCAAAGGGTGCGTCTGTTTTTGCTTTATATTCTGGTAACCATACGTATTTAAGCATTTGGTTGGCTATTGCAAAGCTCATAACTCGGTCGTCATGGGGTGAGCCATGGGTTGAGCCGTTGTCGTCTCTAACAAAGGTTTTAAGTTCAGCCACCGTAAATTCACACCTTAGGTCTAGTACTCCATCTCTTAAGTTAGCACTAAGTTCATCTATTGCCAATGGTTTAGTTAATGTTGTTGTGCGCCAACCCATTGTTTCGCTTACTTCTGGATTGCGTTGATTTAATCTACGCTGACGGTAAATATTAATATAACCTGACTTATTTAAAGCAGTTAGTGTAGTTAAACCGTGGTTATTAGACTCTACACCAATTAATGCTTCATTGTAAAAAAAGCCTAGTGCATATAATACTTCTTCACCAAATTTATCTGGGTCTACGTGCCCGTGCCAGTGGGCTACAACCACACCAGACTTGGCATCAATTACATGGGCCGAAGAGTAGTCACCTCTAGCTAAGCCTTCAGCAACGTCGGCACCTATTACATATCTAGCACCAGCTTGCGGGACTTGCCATATCGACAATGGTCCGCCGTCTGGGTCAAACATGTATGAATTTCTCATGTCTGAAAGCTTTTTATTAT
>Ga0247841_10004223_pt1 | contig 25043 bp, 24 predicted proteins | sample LaCruzMarch2015__2_FD_192410 | JGI IMG/M metagenome (GOLD analysis project Ga0247841, IMG submission 192410) | Freshwater microbial communities from meromictic Lake La Cruz, Castile-La Mancha, Spain - LaCruzMarch2015_18m | ecosystem: Environmental > Aquatic > Freshwater > Lake | place: Spain... | reverse complement strand
AGCAATTGTCTTCTAAGCAGCGGGTCGTCGGTTCGAATCCGACCAGGGATGCCATCAAAGCTGCGGGGGGCAATTGCAGAGGCAAGAGCGGCCATTTACATATTGAGTTATTTGCTTTTACTAAGTTTTACATACTCGTGGATCAGCATAGCCTTGGTATTTATTTTCTCACCGTGAACTTTCAATCTTATATCACAGTCAGAGAGGAAACGAAGGTATCCCTTACCTCCACCCGGCTTAGTCCCAGGTGTAGGATTATGCTCCACCAAGTCCTGCACATTGTGAGTTATTGTACCTTTTATAACTGGGCTTTCTATCCTGAGCACAAGTGTCTTCTGGTAATTTATCCCCGTCACTTCGTCTAGTGTCAGGTCGCCGGTTTCTGCATATATTTGCTCGGACATTTCAATCAAATCGTGTCCTTTAAAGGCGATTATTATTGATTGAGGTTGATTACCCGTTACAACTGATGTCTCGCCAACTGAATATACAAATGTATAATCCGTACTCAGGAATCGTCCCCAGTGCCACCAATTGTATAAATCCTGTATTGGGCAATTCCCCCAGTTATGATCATGATAACCTGCTCCTGTTACGGCAATCTCATTCCCGTTAAGGATTAATTTCCCTGTGACTTTAGCCTTGGGCTGTGCTATGGCCCACCCCATATACCGGTCAGGTTTCTGACTGAAATATTTAATACCATCCGGTGTATCCCTAAACCCCTGGGTAAGATTTTCGAAAGACAATTTACATCCCAGATTGCCCTCATGGAATTCGATTTCATACCGGGGATAGTCACCTTTAAGATGATTGCTGCCCATTGTGACGTCACAGGACGTTTTGGAGGCACTGTATTTGTCTGCCTTAAAAAAGGGTAACGCCGATGTTTTTTTGCCCAGGGGGTCATAAATGGCGAACTCTATTAATCTGAAAGGCGTAAGAACACCTTGTATTTTCATATTTGCCATCTGCCATGATGTTACCAAGGAGAACCCGTTATCAAAAGATGCATCCAAATACCACCACTCGAAACATTCATCAGACGAAAATTCATGACTGGCGTCGTCAATAGCCTTGAGTTGAAAAGCTGTCGGGTCTATTGGGGCTGGTTTACTGTCTTGTGCGGATGGTATCGTTGTAAATAAAATAGATGTGAGAATACTGTTGATCATTATCCTGGGGCTAAATATTTTCACCAATTCCCTCTCCTTTACCTCTGGAAATTTTACATTCTTCTGTAATAGTATCCCGCAGCAAGATTAGTATTGTATTTGCTCATTTACCACCCACCTCAAGAGTGTATGGTACAGTAAATGGGCAATGAATAACAATGACCTGACCACCTAAAACGATACCAGGTAAAATATCCCAAAAAGGGGCATCTCCATCAATCGTAAGTCTAACATTACGATTGGACTGATTTTCGTGGGGTGTGGGGGGGTGGAGGTCAATTGCGTTACCTCCATTTCTCTGATAATATCATCAGCAATAGTGATAAACTGTTTACAAAGTATGCTGTGCTCTTAAATTCTTAAACAAGGCAACAGCAAGTCACGAAGCGGTATTTTCATTTTTGCAAGGGTACTATAATACGGCGCAAATTGGCAGGAACAGCAACAATCCGTGTGAAATTATCATTCTCCCTTCTTGCATCAAATTCAAGACGGGTAAAATATATTGATAACTGAGGTAGCTCTATTGAAAAACGTTTCGACGGCTTATTCTGATAAAGACGATGCACTGCACTACTATAAAACCCCATCTTATTATGAATGGTGGTATAACGATGTGCATTTTGATAATGGCTATTCCTGTGTAATCGTTTATCACCAGGTATGTGGGTTCTTATACCCACGCTTGCCCTTGATAACTAAAGAAGGTAACTATGCAAAAAATCGTATCAAAGTATGTGGATCAAGATGATGCTCTTCATCCTTTTGACACGCCGGACTATTACGAATGGTGGTACCTTGACGCATTGTTCGAAAACGGCTATTCCTGTGCCCTTTCGTGCTTCTGGCGCACCAGCTATCAGGACTCCCATATTCCATTGATTATCATTGATATTTATCCGCCTGGTGGAAACCGTATCAGGGGAGCTGAAAGTTTCGATTATAAAGACTGCCGTGCCAGCCTGGAAAAATGTGATGTCTTGCTGGGCAAAAACTATATCAAGCAGGAGGCAGAAATTTACAAGGTTTCACTACATGCTGAGAACACGGGTGTTGAGCTTGTTTATAAGCGTAAACTGCCCGGCTGGAAATGGACACGCGATGGTCTAATGAAAAATAATGCCGACGGCATACAGGGATGGATAAATGCAATCCCCAGGGCCGATGTGACCGGCAACCTGTTTCTGGGTAATGAGATCGTACCGGTCAAAGGGCAGGGATATCATGATCATAACTGGGGTAATGTTGATATGTCCCGCAGCTTTGCCGGATGGGGCTGGGGGCGCATGTATGATCCGAAATATACCTTTGTTTACGGTTGGTTCATGCCCTTTGACAGGGACATGCCCATATTACCGTCTTTATACGTAGCCCGGGAAAGGGAGACCATATTTGCTTCACCCTCGGTAAACGGCAAATTAAACGGAGAAGTAGTTCACGAAGAAAGCGGTAACTCCTTACCTACTGACATCCTGATTCAAGGCAAATCAGCAGATGTGGAGGTATCCTGTCACCGTCATATAATCAGTGTGATAGAGCACATGAAAACCGGCCCGGATAAGGGAGGATTCATGACAAACTACTACAGACGATTAAATAAATACGATGCCAGAATTGTAGTGGACGGCGAGTCTGACAAAGTTACAGGTGAAGCACTTAATGAATATGTCCTGCTCCATCATAAGGGTTAAGTATTTTAGTGTTATAATTCAAATCGGATTGTTTCCCCAATATTAACCAATATTCACTTTTATCTATGAATGCATTGACCGTTAACTCTACTACTCGTGACCTGATTTAATAAGGGACAGAGATGCTGGACAAATCTTTATTGGATGAACTGGCTGATGTTATGACGACCCGCGGCGGAGCCCTGCCGGCGCTGAAATGTCAACCTTTTTACGACCTGATGTCGGAGCTGTTTACCACTGAAGAAGCGGAACTGGCGGTTAAACTGCCACTGGAGGCTATGACGGCCAATCAGCTATCCCAGTTGATTGGTAATGTGGACTTCGTGCAACTGGAAATATCACTGGAATCCATGGCAGACAAGGGGTTGGTGCTGGGGGAAAAGGCGGGCGAAAAAACAACCTACAAAATGCTCCCCCTGCTCCCGGGTATGATGGAATTTCAATTCCTCAAAGGCGGAACCGGAGCCCGAGACCGCAAGATCGTAATGCTCATCCACACGTACTTGAAATTCGTCAACCAGGCCTTTGCTTCATCTGCACCTGCAACCGGAGACGATGCTTCACCTGGGAAACGCATTATCACGCTGGAGGCTCTGGTCGCTCACATAGCCGTAGTGCACAGCTACGCCGATGTCCTGGAGCTCATTGACAAGACGGAGCACATAGCTGTGGGCACCTGCCTGTGCCGGCATCGTGGTGAGATACTGGGCCGTCCCTGTGAAAAACCAAAAGACGTTTGTATGATCTTTGGCCGGGAAGCAAAGGCCGCCGCCGACCGCGGCATGGTGAGGATGCTGAGCAAGCATCAGGCACGGGGTGTACTTGACCGCGCTGAGGAAGCCGGGCTCGTGCATCAATCTATGTACCACCAGGGCGGTTTCGTGGACTTTCTATGCAACTGCTGCACGTGTCACTGTGGCACGCTCAGGGGTATCAAGCGCGCGCCGGTTCCCAGCCTGGCCGCAATAGTGAGACGTGTCATCGAGATTGATAGGGAGTCCTGCGTGAACTGCGGGGATTGTCTCCCGCGCTGCCAGATGGAAGCGCTCAAGCTGGAACTCGTAGACCTGCGGCTTGATGAAAGCCGCTGTATCGGGTGCGGCCTTTGCATGTATGCCTGCCCGGCTGATGCCCTTAAGCTGGTTGAAAGGGTCAATCCATGGGATACGATGCCTGTAAAATAACTGCGCTCACCAATGCGGAGGAGAAAAAGTAATAGAAAAGAGGGGCAACTCCCGGAGTTGCCCCTCTTTTGCTACGTAATTAGCGACCCTTCCACTGAGGAGGCCTTTTCTGAGCGAATGCCATGGGTCCTTCAATCAGATCCTCGGATGTCCAGAGCGCCATGACTGCCGGGAAGGCTGCTTTCATGGCGTCGAGTACGGGCATTTCCAAACCTTTCATCACGGACTCCTTGCTGGCCCTGATGGAGAGCGGGGAGCATTGAAGAATATCATTGGCCCATTTCTCTGCTGTGGCCATCAGGTCCTTGAGAGGCACTACCTCATTCACCAGCCCGATCCTATAAGCTTCCTGGGCTGAGATCGGCTTTGCAGTCAAAATCATGCCCATGGCCTGCTTCAAACCAATCATGCGGGGCAACCTGTGAACACCGCCCGCCGCGGCAAAAAGGCCTACCTTTGGCTCAGGCAAACCGAGCTTGGCATGGTCTGCCGCAATTATAATATCGCATACAAGTGCGATCTCCAGACCACCGCCCATAGCGAAACCGTTTACGGCCGCAATGATCGGCTTGTTGCATTCAAAATTGGCGGTGGTGCCGCCAAAGCCGCCGGGGCTCTTAATCGTCATAGCGCCAGGGTCCGAGGCGTGCTCCGCCTGGTATTTTAGGTCATTACCGGCTGAGAAAGCCCTGTCCCCGGCTCCGGTCAAAATGGCCACCCAGGCGTCGGGGTCATTTTTAAACTCTGACCATACTTCCCATAGTTCTTCGCTGACCGGGGGACTGATCGAATTCATAACTTCAGGACGATTGATGGTGACATAAGCAATCCTGCCCTTCTTCTCGTAGATAATGTATTTATACGGCAATTCTTGCCTCCTTGTAAAAATACCCGCCTGACAATTTATACTATCCGCACTCAGTTCGTCAAATAGACTAAACCGCTTCCGCATCTGATATAATAGCCGCGTTCAGCCCGTGCACGTAATTACAGGACTAAAATATTCAGTCATATAGTATTAGAGGAGGAGGAAATTGGATATGGAAACTGGTGCAGTGAGGGTTGTTGGCGATTTATTTATCAGGCATACACAGGAGAAACCCAATGCAGAGGCCATTGTCTGCAATAACAGGCGCATTACCTGGAAAGAATATGACAGGCAGACCGACCGGGCGGCCCAAGGATTTCTAAACCTTGGGGTCAAAAGGGGGGAAAGGGTGGGCATCTACATGCCAAACTGGCCTGAATACCTCTTCGTTTACATGGGAGCAACCAAGATCGGTGCAACAGCCGTGCCGGTAAACTGGACTTTCACTCCACAGGAAATTAAATTCGTGATCAACAACGCGGGGGTTTCTGTACTGGTGATGTCTGCCGGATTTCTGGATATGAACATGGTAAAGAACCTTGAGACAGTGCGCAATGAATTACCGACATTAAAGCACGTGATTATACTGGAAAAGGAAAAGGCGCTGACAGGCATGATCTCCTACGATGAATTCATGGCCGACGCAACTTCAGCGCTGACTGAAGCCAGGGCTGCCGTACAGGTTGAGGACCCGGTGATTTTTATTTATACATCAGGTACCACGGGCATCCCCAAGGCAGCAATGTTAACGCATAAAAATTTACTCGCCTATGTTAGCTGGATGATCAACATTTGCTACCTCGTGGGTGAGAATACGGTTCTCATGAATATACCTATCAACCACGTTGGTGGGGCAGTCATGGGAGTAATTGCCTGCCTGGCCGCGGGCAATAAACTGGCCATGATGGACGTTTTTGACCCTGTGAAGACACTGCAGTTTATCCAGGACGAGAAGATATCCGTTATAGGCCAGGTGCCAGCGCAATACGCCCTGGAATTGCTTAATCCCGACGTGGAGAAATATGACCTGAGTTCTGTCAAAATAGCAATTGTATCCAGTGCTCCCTGTCCTTCAGAGCTGATCTCAGCCATACAGAAGCATATGGGAGTCACGCCCCAGAATGCCTACGGCCTTACCGAGGTCAGCGGCGCTGTAACCTGCACGCTGCCTGAACACGGGGAGGAGAAATTAAAATATACGGTCGGCGTTCCGCAAGCCGGAATAGAGCTTGTCATCATGGATGACGAAGGCAATATTTTACCTCAGGGCGAGGCGGGCGAGATCGCTATAAAGGGTGATGCCGTGATGAAAGGTTACTGGCTGCGGCCTGATGAAGACGCCAGGGTTTTTGATAAGAAAGGCTATTTCCATACGGGGGATATGGGTAAGCTCGATACTGAGGGCTGTCTCATGATCGTAGGACGGAAGAAGGAGATGTATATCCGCGGGGGAGAAAACATCTATCCCCCTGAGATAGAAGAGGCGATTTCCCAGCACCCCGATGTTTTTCTTGTGGCTGTCATCGGGCGCCCGGACCCGGTAATGGGAGAAGTTGGACGTGCCTATATAATACCCAAACCCGGGACTAATCCAACGGCCGAAGGCATCAAGGCATTTCTCAAAGACAAGCTGGTTAAATATAAGATACCCGAGGACATTATCTTCCGCAGCCAGCTTCCGCTCACACCACTTGGCAAAACTAAGAAACTGGACCTTTACCAGGAGATGAGAAAAGAGTTCATCAAAGGATAAACCTCTGTCAATTCACCGGAAACAAATCCCCTCCCAAAAGTCCAATATGTCATGGACGTTTACATATGTTGTACGTGTAACGGTAGTATTGTTATACTGATTGAGGAGCGTAACTATAGGCAGACCAGGATTAAGGAGGTATGATGAAGAAAAAACGCATAATAACTACGGTCACTATCGTAGTTGCCCTGGTAGCCCTGGCAGCCATCAGTTTGGGGATAAAGGGCATTATGCCCGAGCGGCAGACACCCACCGCCGATTACTTTACGCAGAAAGAAGCAGGCCGGATGACTAATGATGAGTGGATGGACTACCGCTCCCTCCAGGAATTCATGAACCCGCCGGCTACCTATTTTAAAGGTTACGATATGGCTCCAGAATTTTGGAAATATGGCCTCGCCTTTACTACCTACGGCCTGGCCTGCATACCTTATATCGAAAGTGGACAACGCATAGCAGTAGGTCATTACATTGATAAGATGATTCAAAAAATGAAGCAAAAGGCAGTTTGGGAAGACTGGACCAAGAACGGCTACGGGGATGATCCGTTGGCCGAGCATAACATCATGTATAAAGGTCATTTGAATGTAATGTATGGCCTGCACCAGCTGATCTCAGGCAGCAAGAAGTGGGATAAGGATTCCACCTGGCTGACCAGCAATATAGCCGATGAAATTGACGCCACCACTTACAGCGGTGTTACCTGCGAACCGGATGACTATTTCGTCCAATGCAATAGTATAGGTATCTACAGCCTTTTACTTTACGATAAGCTTCACGGTACCGATCATTCCAAAGAGGTCAACGGCTGGCTCACATGGGTAAAATCCCGCATGATTGTACAGCCATACGGCCTGCTGGCACGCGCCTACCACCCGGAGAGCGACTTTGTGGAACAGGAAGTATCGGGGTACTGCAACGGTTGGTCGATTACATTTTTACATGCCATCGATCCGGCTTTTGCTGAATCGCTCTATCCCAAATACAAGAAAACGTTCACAAAGGATATTTTAGGCATGTACGCATATGCCTCGGAACGTCCTGACGGACTCTCGAATCCCATGTCCCACGCATGTGCAATGATGGTCTCCAAAGAGATGGGTGACCAGGAACTGTTTAATAAATTGTTGAACTCCACGGAAAAAGCATCACCGCTAACCGTAGACGGAAATACCATCAGCTACAAGGGCATGGACAAGTATGCGCAGGGGGTCTTTTTCTTTAGTAAAATCAATATAGGTTTGGGGAAGATACTCACGGAGCTGCCGAGAAATTAATATGCAGCCCTGCTCAGGAGTTTTTCCCGGGAAGCGAGATTAAAGCCGTTCCGGGTGCGGCCACGATACCATCCTGGTTTTCCACCCAGACCTCACATTCCACGTAATTCCGGCCGTCTTTCCTGTGTTTGTCTTTTATCTTGCCCTTACAGGTAAGTTTATCTCCCGGGAAGTTGCTGGCCTTGTGTGTGCAGGCAATTTTATGGAGGGTTCCCCCCTCACCCATCCATTCTAAAAGCAGCCGGCTCAGCAGGGCGCATTTATTAGGACCGTGTGCGATCACGTCGCGCATGCCCACCGCCCGCGCGAAATCCTTATCGTAATGGATTTCATAGAAGTCCTTTACCGCCGCGGCCCATTGAACTATGCTGCGCGTGGTTAGCGTTTCCACTACCTGGTGGGGTATCGCCTCCCCTATAACAATTTCTTCAAAATATACCTGCGTCTTCATCTGTATTTAACTCCTCTACTTTGTCTGCCCGGCAATGAATATCTCGGTTGGCCGGTATATAGCGGCCACCTCGCCTCGCTGGTTATTGAATGTGACTTCAGACACCACAAAAAGCATTCGCCCCATTTTCCCCTCTTTCTCAAAAAGGTTAATAATTTTCCCTTTGGGCGCCAGTACATCCCCGGCATGGATATCCTGAAAATATTCCCACTCGTCACCCCCATGCAGGCCGCCGGCAATCTCAAACGGGAACTTCAGCACACTCAGAGGTGCTCCCAGAGGCAGATCATATGCCGCGAATCCGGGCGGCGCGACAACGCTGCTGTGCCCCTTACTCAGCGCATATCTCTCATCAATATAAAGCGGGTTAGGAAAATTCATTGCTTCGGCCATGCTTCGTATCGCCCCTTTTTCAACCTCAAAGGGCGGACCGAAGTTGATCTCTTTCCCTACCTGTTCCCGCATTTGCCGGGTAATCAAGGAATCGCCGGATATATTCACCTTCTATAACCTCCTGTATGGTATAATTGGCACCTGCGAATCACTTTCACAATATTAACATAAGGAGGAGGGCATGATATCAGACGCATTGAAGAACCTGATTGGCCGCAAAGGCAAACCCATGGTGTATGAGGTCAATCGTACTGATATACGCAAAATCGCGGATGCAGCAGGCGATAGAAACCCGGTCTACTGGGATGATGAATATGCCGCGGGAACAAGGTATGGCGGTGTAATTGCGCCCCCGGATTTTTTCGGCTGGCCGGTAAAATGGCCACCTGACCAGACTTTCATGAACTCCAATGACCTGTTTATGGAAATGGCCATAGAGATAGCCAAAGCCGGGTATTACCGGGCTATCAATGCTGGAATGGAATCGGAATATTTATTACCGGTGCGGCCAGGAGATACCATCATTCTCTCAAGTGAAATCGTCGCCCTCGAAGAAAAAGAGGGTAAGAAAGGTGGCAAGATGCTGATTTCCACCATAGAGACGACTATGACCAACCGGAATGGCGACACTGTGGCCAAACTGCGGCAAAGTTCGATTCATTGAGGGAGTAACTAAGATGGAAAAACAGATTTATTGGGAAGATGTCAGTATAGGCCAGGATATCCCTTCACTGACCAAGGTAGCTACTACATTGATGCTGGTAAAATGGGCTGGCGCTTACGGCGATTATAATCCACTTCATTACGATAACGATTTTGCAGTCAATTTCATGAAGACCAGCGGCATCATCATTCACGGTACACTGAAACGCCAGTGGCTTATCCAGATGCTTACTGACTGGGTTGGAGATGAGGGCTGGTTGAAGAGAATTCAGACCTCGTTCAAGGCCATGGATTATCCGCGGCGCATGAAGACCCTGATAGGACCAGAGGACGGAGATACCTGGCAGTGCAAGGGCAAGGTCACCGGGAAATCGGAAAATGGCGGTCAGCATATCTTAGAGTGCGATATCTGGCTCGAAAACAGCAAAGGCGAGATCACGACCACAGGTACCGCCACACTTATATTGCCTGCCAAGAAATAACCTGCAGCCGTCCGATTAACTAATAAACAGGGATTCCGATCATAGTTGTTCGTGTGAATGGAAACCCTGTTTTCCAAAAAATCTGAGTATAAGTTATTCGATATTCAGCAGCATGTATTCTCTGATAGTGCTTCCTGATACCTTATCATGGAAGTCTTTGCCCTCTATATCCCCTGTAAAGTCATCCATGAACCGCCAGAAATAATACTGCGGCAATCCTTCCACCTTCTGCATCAGGCCACTCTGCACTATCTCCTTCTTATTCATTTCAATTTTGAATTTAACATCCCCCTGCCTGCCGCTCAATAAAATCCCCAAGGGGATGTCCTTCTTGGTTTCGGGGTCGTATTCAGCATTGGTTACTTTGAATTCCATATCGGCTGTAGCAACGATTGGCTGGTCATCACGTGCCATATAGATCTCCGGCCGTTTGGAAGTCCCCTCTATCAAGGGCAATATCCACGAGTACATGATGGTGTATTTTCCATCGAACATCCTGCCCCAGGACCAACCCCGCAGTCCGTCGCCCATATTGCGGTTTCCCCAGTTATGGTCATGATAGCCCTCACCTTTTACCGGTATCACCTGCCCGTCAATGGTGAGCGTCCCCACGATGTCTCCCCTGGGTATACCGATGACCCAACCATGGTAAACACCACCGGTCTCTTCCGGCGGAGGAAAGAAGCCGGGACCTCTTTTATAGGGAGGCAGGATATTTTTATAAGTGAGATCTACGGCCACTTTCTTGGCCTGCATCTTCACACGGTAGCGGCCGTCATCTTCCACCCTGCAATATGAATCTCCCAGCTTCACGTCGCATCTCTCCGTGCTGGCCCAGGTGGTCTTGGGGTCCACAGCAGCCAGTCCCTGGTAGCGCTTACCGTCCGGCCCATAAATATACATCTGCAGCGTAGGGATATGAGGCTTGATAAAGCCGTTCCTCCAGTGCATGGTCAACACGCTGGAATACCCGTTATCGTATTTGCCGTCAAAGCACCACCACTCGTAGTAGTCTTCATCTTTATAGGGATGGAGCGCGTCATCGCTCAGTTGGTATTTTGCATAGTAGCTTTTGTCGATCTTTACCGGTTGCATCAGACCCTAACCTCCTTTTTAAGTAGCTGATTACTCTTAATAAAATATCACTATAATATTATGCCGGTATATGTTCCGGGGGCCTCACCTCATATAACTTTATTGAGTTGGTCTGGCAGCTAACCGAACACACCCCGCAGCCATAGCATTTCTCCGGGTCAACCTGTGCCTTAAGCTTCTTTTCACCAGGCGATTTCACCATGTCTATAGCACCAAATTGGCACTGCTCAATGCAATCCTGGCAGCCGCTACAGGATACCTGGTCCACCCTCGCCTCAAATCGGCTCCGGGACATGCCCTTTTCCAGTATATTGTAATCCACAAAAACATGCAGGAACATGCAGCAGTCCGAGCAGCAGTTACAAATGAGTTCGCCCACTTCACGCTTATAGGGCACGTTATGTACTAACCCTGCTCCGGCAGCCAGTGCCAGTGCTTCCCTGGCTTCTTCACGGGTGACTTCCCGCCCCGTACCCCGCTTTATCGAATAATCGGCTGCCTTACCCATCTGCAGGCATACCTCGGTGGGCCGATCACATTTACGCGCAATACGGCGGCAGGGGCAGTTAACTACTGAAAAACGTGTCGCTTCATTAAGGATGACATCAAGATCCTCGCAGGGTAGCACAATGGCACCGGCTTCTATAGCTTCCCGTACCGGTATGACCCGGAAGATAGGTGCCGTTCTTTCCGACAAGGATTTGCCCATATCAGGGAAAAGCTCATTCTCAGAGAAATCGCGCCAAAGATCAAGCAGTTCAGTACCCCAGATGCTGTCCGACCTGACATCACTGCCGGTGCCGTCATGCAGGGTGACTATGTCCCGGGAAAGCCGGTAGCCTTTGGATGTCAGTGAAAGGACGCCCAATTGGTAAAGTCTATCCAGGGAACGCTGGATTTGCTCTTCAGATCTGCCCGTTTTAGCAGCCAGGTCACCATTTTGTGCCGGTAAATCAAGAGTGAGTGCTGCATCATCCTCACTCATGAGCCTGCGCAGCACCTTGATTAACCTTTCGGATGATGGGTAGCCGTACCTGGCTGAGACCTGCGAATAGACTTCGCTCATTTTTCTCCTTTAATCATAATAGATTAATTCCTTGGAGCGTATTTAGACGTCCAGTAATCCGCGTCCAGCAGCCGGTATTCCCCTATAGATATCTCTTTATCGCCCTCAATCTTGCCCATCGCGCCGGGATAGCCGAAAACTATGGGCGACTGCACACGCGCATATGAAAACCAAGGAAAATAAACTGAGTAATCAGCCAAGAGATACCCAATTGATTTTATTAACAACCATATCCTGCCTCCTCTAAACATAGTTAAGCCATTAACGCCACCAGGACCGGTTAAGGAGCCTCACGAGGCAATTTTGTTAATGATAACACATAATATTAAGGCGAGGTATAGCCATTTTGACAGGCCACGACCCACCGTGTATTCTACTCTACAATGTTTTCACATCTGTTAGCATCCTGATGTACTGTGTTAATTAGCTTTATGGGAGGTATATTACATGGCTGAAGCAACGGCAAATCCAGTAAAGTATACAGATAAGGACGATGCGGTCCATCCTATGAACACAAACGAATATTATGAGTGGTGGTATTTTGACGGTGTATTCGATAACGGTTATACCTGCGCGCTCAGTTATTTCTGGAGGAACTACTTCACCAAACCTCCTATACCGGGTGTTCTCTTGGACATCTACACTCCTGAAGGTAAAAGACTACGGGGATTTGCCGGATATGACCCTAAAGATTGCACCGCGAGTTTGGAGCGCTGTGATGTGAAGCTGGGCGATAATTTTGCCCTGCAGGAAGGCGAACAATACAAGGTCCGCCTGCACGCTCACAAAATCGGGGCCGACCTGACTTTCAAGGCCATTGTGCCCGGATGGAAAGGTGTTGAAGGTTGCTGGATAGTATACGACGATACCGGCAAGCAAGCCTGGGTCAATGCTATCCCACGTGGTAGTGTTACAGGTACACTCTACATCGATGGTAAACCTGTTTCCGTCAAGGGCCAGGGCTATCATGACCATAACTGGGGGGATAGAAATATGCACGACAGCATGGCCGGTTGGTGCTGGGGCCGGATGTATGATGATATCTATACCTTCCAGTACGGCTGGCTGCTCCCGGTTAACGAAACGCAGAAAATAATGCCGTTGCTTTTCGTGGCTAAAGGTAGCCAGGGCATATTGAACACAATCGATGTGGAGTATATCGAGGAGAAAAAGGAACTACACGAGGAATCGGGAAATATAGTCCCGACGGACCTCACACTCAAGTGTAAGACTGCCGATGCGGATATCAGCATACATATCAAAATACTAAAATACCTCGGCTGTGAAAAAATGGTTGGCGTGGCAAAATTCCCGCTTTACTACTATAGGCGTTTGGCCAGTTATGACGCCGTGGTGACATATAAAGGAAAGACAGACAGGGTAACTGGTGAAGCTATAAACGAGTACACATATTTAAGCCCGGTGGGTAAATAAAAGTATATTTAGAAATCACAGGAGTGATATCAGTCTTTGTAATTGCACCAGGTTTTTGGTATACAATAAACAGGTTGTCAGGAAGCCGCCGGGCACATTCACCCGGCGGCATCTTTTAGAATTTGAAAGGTATTCAAACTTTTTCCTCTCTGGATGAACCGGGGTTCCGCCTGTACTGGATAAGCACGCTGGCCACATATGCAGCCTCCCAGATGGACATGATGATCAAGGGTTGGCTGATCTTCGAGATGACGGGATTAGCAGTCGATCTCGGCATAGTGACACTGGCGGCAGGCGTGCCTCTCATCCTTACCTCTTTTTTCGGCGGTGTTATAGCCGACCGCGTTGATAGGCACAAATCACTACTGATTACGCAGGCTGCTGCCATTTGTATTGCCGTTACCATGACCATCCTTCTTATAACCCATCTCCTGCAGTACTGGCATTTCATCCTGCTGGCCGCTTTGCAGGGCATAGTGTTTGCCTTCATAGCCCCGCTTCGTCAATCCATCGTCGCAAGGCTGGTAAAACCGGCTAACCTGCTGAATGCGGTTGCGCTAAGCTCCACCAGCTATAATATAATGGGGGTTGTGGGTCCTGCCGTAGCCGGCCTGTTGCTGACATTTTTGCCTGCCTACCAGGTCTATTATATTATTATCGGACTATATGCAACGGGCGCCATCACGCTGGTATTCATCAGCCTGCCAGCCGAAGCAGCAGTCAAAGACAGGCCTTTTCATATGGATATGGTAGAAGGCTTCCAATATATCGGCCGTAACCGCAAAATACTGGTGCTGCTGCTTATCGCCCTGGTACCCTCGTTATTAAGCCTGCCCTATATTTACATGCTGCCTGCCCTGGCTCTCGGTTGGCTGAAGGAAGGACAGGCCGGTTTGGGATTCCTTCTGGCAGCAGCAGGTGTGGGGGCACTCACCGGTAGCCTGATGGTCGGTTCGCTATCTACAGTTAAAGGCAAAGGTACGCTGGTTCTGGCACTGATGTTTATGTTTGGGACCAGCGTATGCCTGATGACACAGTTGCCAATATTTGCCTGGGTAGCAATAATGTTGTTTATTGCAGCTGCCAGCAGTACGGCCTATATGACGATGGATAACACACTGATACTCTCCAGTGTTCCGCAAAGCATTCACGGCCGCATCATCAGCATTTTCGTTATGACAATGGGATTAATACCGATCGGAGCTTTACCTATGGGTTTCCTGGCCGATCATATCGGTATACCTGCCACTTTCCTGATCGCCGGTTGCGTGGCTGTGCTTTTTGCTGTGGCAATATATATTTTTGCACCCGCTATCCGGAAAATGCGCTGAGCGGGTAACCTGATCAGAAAAATCAAGCGCCTACTTTGGATTCAGATAGTCGTACCACATGTCGACGTCCACAAGCGGGTATTCGCCGATGTACACTTCCTTATCGCCTTTTATCTCGCCCATGGCGCAGGGATAACCAAACACAACAGGAGCACCGTAGGTCTTGCTGCCCGAGTATGTATACCTGCCGAGGAAGGAATCGAACGTCCCGCCTTTAAACGTCTTCATCATAACATCCGGGTCGGTGGTCCCGGCTTTCTGAGCGCATTCGATATATTGCGACAGGTGCGTGATGACCATGGAGAAGGGGCCATAGTTATCCAGCGCCTGCCCGTATTTCTTCTCGTACCTTGCCATCATCCGCTGTGACATATCCAGGTATTTCTGTGCCACCTGCGCTTTTTTCAACTCCCAGGGCGCGTTGCGGTTGCCCATGATGCCCTGAGCGCCGTCTTTCCCGCAGATGCTGAAAAGTATGTCAACCAAATTGTCCGAGGAATGCACTATCGGCCATTTCAAGCCCATTTCCTTGCGCTGCTTGGCCATCAGCGCCACTTCCAGTATGGTCGCTCCCGCGAAAACCACCTCCGCTCCCTGCTCCGCCATCTTGGTCAGGTACGGTGTGAAGTTCGTTGTCCCGACCGGGTAATAAACACGCAGGCTTTTAATGCCAAATTCCTTTTCCAGTCGCGTGTCAACCAGCTTAAAGGCGGGTTCCGAAATACGTCGGTCATCCATGTTACCCGTCCAGGCCAGGGTGTGCAGATCGGGATGCGCCTGCATGGCAGCCAGCGCCTGATTCAATGTTACCTCACCGGTTGGCGATCCAAAGATGACATAGGGATCCTTCGCAGGATCGTAGATAACACCACCGGTCCTGCAGATCAGGATAACCTTCTCCGGGTTGGTCACCGGGCTGAGTGCGGAGAATCCCGGGCCGATATAGCCGAGAATGGCAATTACACCATCCTCATAGATTAACTTCCGGGCCGCTGCCGCGGCGGGCGCCGGCGCAAACTGGTCATCGCCCCAATAAAGCGCTACCTTATAGGTATCCTGGCCGATCTTTACACCGCCGTCTTCGTTAATCAGCTCTATGAGTATGTCTGTAATCTGGCGGCCGCGTTCCCCGTACATGGCCGCCGGCCCGCTGAAGGGCATAAGACAGCCCAGCTTAAGCACCTTTTCCTGTTGTTGGGGTGGCTTTACTTCAGGCGCGCAGGCTGAGGCTGATATCAAAGAAAGGCACGTAAACAAAAGTACAACTTCTGCGAGTGCCCTATTTCTTTTCATCAGACCGCTCCTATGATTAGATATGTATTTTTGAAGGGATAAATGGGAGGAAACTGAAAATCAGTTTCCCCCCGGTATCACATTGCTCTTACTTATTTAAGGGTTAATGTATAGACAACTTCCTTGGCGATTTTAGCATCGATCATATCGGTCAGGCTGGTATAAGCCACGCTGATGGTCTTGGCGCCCATTTCAGTAGCAAGGCTGTAGCTGGTGATGCCGTAACCGGATGATTTAAAACTCACCTTGGAAAATGTGCCCTTGGTCTTGCCATCAGCCAGGGTCACATTCTCACTGGACACTACTTTGACATCTGAACCGCCTACGCTCTCCACGGACTCCCTCAACTGATCTTCCATCTTCGCGGTATCCATCGCAGTGGCGCTGACCGTGGGAACCTGCATCGCTTCGGCAGACTCGAATAGATTATATTTTCCCTTTGGTTTAGCAGCGTCTATCATGCTGCTCGGGTAAAGGAAGGTGAATCCATACTCATTATTGGTATAAGTCTTGGCATCGTAAGAAGTCTTGGGCGGAGTAGCGGGGGCAACCGGTGGTGGGGTCGTTGCCGGAGGCGGCGTCGTTGCCGGAGGCGGCGTCGTTGCCGGAGGCGGCGTTGTTGCGGGTGGTGTTGTCGTAGCTGGTGGAGTTGCCGGTTTTGCTGGCGCAGCAGGTGCGCACGCCATTAATACTATTGTTAAAAGTATTGCTAAGGAAAGACAAGTGAGAATCAACCTAGATCTGGACATCTTATAGTTCCTCCTCCCTATATTTATGTACCTTATTATGTATTATAGCAAATTACATCGGCTAATTGGAACGCAGGCTCGGTCATTTATGAATTGAGATGCAAATTCCTTCGATATGCTAACAATAAGATAGTATCTTTTCAAATTGTTACCTTACTAAAACAAAGGCGAGCCCTGGCGGCTTTATTCAATTGCCAGTTTTCTTCGGCGATTCATCCAGTATAATATTTTACTACCTGTTGTGCGGGCTAACAAGTATCCTCATCCCTCAATTGGCGCTTCAGCACTTTACCAATAGCGCTACGCGGCAGCTCTTTTCTGAATTCAACATACCTGGGAACTTCATAAGGTGCAAGCCTTTCCCTGCAGAATTGGATGATTTCATCCGGAGTAACCTTACCCTCGTATCCAGTCTTCAGCACGATAAAAGCCTTTATTCGGTCACTTCCTGGCCGTTGCAAATCCGGTACAGCTATAGCGGCACTTTCTGCCACCCCGGAGTGCTGTTGCAGAACCTGCTCAACAAGAATTGTATAGACCTTCATGCCTGAGACATTGGCCATATCTTTAATACGGTCGGTAATGTAAAAGTATCCGTCTTCATCCATACGTACAACATCGCCAGTAGGCAGCCACCCGTCAATCAGACCACTGCCTGGCGTAGGCCAATAACCTTTCATTATTTGAGGGCCGCGTATCCACAGTTCACCTTCTTTGCCATCTGCCGCTTCATCACCGGTTTCAAGGTCGATGATCTTGACCTCGGTATCAGGCACCGGAACACCAATGGAGCCGGGCTTTTTCTTTTCGACAAGATCGGATACCGCGAGGTTGGAGTGCGTCACACCCCCTGCCTCACTCATACCAAAATTATCGCTTATCGTACTCCCTGTGCTCTCTTTGAACTTCCTTGACGTCTCTTCAGGTAAAGCAGCCGTTGATGATGTAAATGTCGTAGGTAGACTAACCAGTCCCTTTTCAATCAGCCTGGCATACTGCGTTGGTACGCAGCAGCATATGGTGGGGACATGTTTCTCCAGCAACGCTTTCAGGTTGTCTATGTCCCTGGGGTCGGGGACCAGGATAACCTGAGCAGTCATGAATATAGCGAATTGAGATGTATGGTGCCCGGTTATATGGTAGAGGGGTGTTGAGATCAAATATGATGCCTTCCCCCTGATGTGTTCTTCGAACGGCTTTATTGGAGAAAACGACTGATGGAGATTTGCCACCTTGTTGGCATGCGTCAGCATTACGCCTTTTGGCACACCGGTAGTCCCTCCGGTGAAAATGCATTCGGCCAGGTCTTCGTTGACATTCATTTCCACGTTGGGTTTCTGCGGCTCATAATCTGCAAGTAGCTTGCGGAACTGAATTACACCCGGAATATCTTTCAATTCGGGAGGGTTAGGCGAATAATCCAGCACGGAAGTCACAATAATATTCTTGATTTCTGTCCTGTCTTTTATTGTATTGAGAATACCTATGGAGGTATCTGAACATATTACCGTTTCTATGCCGGCGGTATTAATATCATGCAACAGTTCATCAGGTTTACGCAGGACGCTGCACGGCACATGGCAGCCACCGGCTTTTAAAATGCCGAAATCACTTATCAGAAATTGCGAGCAGTTCGGCATAAGGGTAGCAACGCGGTCGCCTTTCATTACCCCCAGGTGTGAGAGCGCGTTGGCAAAACGGTCGGTTAAGTCCTTGAGTTCAGCGTTAGTAATGATCCTCTCCATGAAATTGATCCCTGGAACGTCCGGGAACTCGGACGCGTTTCTATCTACATAGTAGTCTACAGTAACGTCGGGATACGGCCTCAATGTTTCCGGGATTTTGAAAATACCGAAATCGTAGGCTTTCAGCCAGGGTTTATCAGCTACAGATGCCATGTCTAAGAAACCCTCCAATAATAATCCGTCCATTTTTCTCGTATCAGCATTTCTCAATCCTCTTCGTTGATTACTCCTCCGTAATTGCAGCACGCTTATTATGGTTGTAACGCACCCCATTAATCAAACCGAAACTAAACGGGTAATCTGGCTATTTTGATATAATTTGGAAATGTGACGAGATACATATGGATTTTCCTGCAATAATTGTCAAATTATTTTACTAAATTTTGCTATAATACGAGAGGAGCGGTTGCATGGTGCTTTATGTAATCTTGTTCCAATGCAGTTTGTAGCAAATGGAAGATTTCCAGAGGTAAAGGAGAAGAAGGTGGCAGGAAAATTTGTATCCGGGTTAATGGTCTGCTGTATTATCGTATCCCTTTTATTGGCGGCGTGTATACCATCCACAACGGCTGATAAACCGTTCCCCATAGATCCGACCGCTTTTCAACCCAAAGATATCGACGACGCCAGTCATGAATTACCACCTGGTGAAGCTTTCGAGTGGTGGTATTTCGATGCATCTTTTGACAACGGGTACTCCATGGTAACGTCATGGCAGATGGCGAACATGAAACTGGAAGGTGTTCTTATACCTTTCAGGGTAATACAGTTCGCCATTTATGACCCTCGGGGTAAAAAAACAGCTGTATCTCCCATGTTCACGGTAGATAATTACAGCGCCTCTAAAACGTCCTGTGACGTCACAATGGGCAGCAACCATCTTAAAGGTAATTATCCACAATATAACATCGATTTCCTCGAGGGGGATCTGGGATGTAAATTATCTCTCGAAAATCTTACTCAGGGGTTCAGGAATCCGCCGGATGGTGTTTCATATTTCAGCCGCCAACCTGACCGGTATATTGGGTGGGTTATAGCACAGCCAAAGGCTAAGGTCACCGGGAAGTTAATCCTCAACGGTAATGAGATTCCTGTGACTGGAGTAGGTTATCACGATCATAACTGGGGAAATTGCCCTCTGCCCGATTTGTACAATTTTTGGTACTGGGGACGGATCCTGAGTACAGATTATACATTTGTATATTCAGTTGGCGAGACATCAGACGTAGTCGGGAGCAGACCGACATCAGCAATAGTCGCCTTTAAAGGGCACGATTTGGTTGACTTGTCCGATAAAATATACGCAGATGCCAGTGACCTGACCCTGGATAAATTGACGGGGATAAATTACCCGAAGACACTGGTACTCAGGATGGAAAGCCCGGCGGTAAAAGGTACTGTAACTCACAAGGTGAAGGATCTGGTGGAGAGTGCACTTACACCTCTGGCTGTTCCGGGCGGAGGGAGAGGATACCTTCGTTTTCTTTCTGACTGTGATATAAGGTTGAACGTGAACGGCGAGAAGATAGAGACCGAGGCTCCGCTGATCCACGAATACATGAAACCTTAGCAAAGGCAAATAATTTACATATAGATGGCAGAGGTAAACATCCTCTGCCATCTATGACTTATTTATTAAAGCCAATCCCCTATGTCAAAACGGCAGTAGAATGTGCCTTAACCGTACGGCTGTCAATGCGTTGATTTAAATGATTACCTGTGTTATTTTAACGTGACGTATTCGCATAAATAATGGTGAGGAGGCAGATTGCTATTTATCCGTTACACGAAAGGTTTTTTTCTGTTGAATATCGTCGTCTGCGTTAAACAGGTACCCGATCCCGAGGCTCCACCCTCAGTTTACCAGACTGACTCCGATGGCAGGCATATAACCTGCCGCGGCGCTCCACCTGTCATCAGCACCTATGACGAGAACGCGCTGGAAGCTGCGCTGAAAATCAAAGATTCACAGGAATGCAGGATGGCAGTGCTCAGCCTCGGGCACAAATTGTCCAAAGCCGTGCTACGGAAGACCCTGGCGGCTGGAGCTGACGAACTGGTCCTGCTTGATGACTATGCCTTCGCCGACCTGGACGGCTTCGCCACTGCGGCTTCGCTGTCAGCAGCTATCAGCAAGCTGGGACAGTGCGACCTGGTGCTGACTGGTATACAGGCTGCCGATACCAACGCCGGCATAGTCGGCATCGGCATCGCCGAACTGCTGGGAATTCCCTGCATCACCAATGCGCGGGCAATAAAAGTAAAGGAGAATTCCATTTTAATTGAGCAGGCTCTCCCCGACGGCTGGCGGTGCCTGGAAGTTACATTGCCTGTTGTGATAACGGTGAACAAGTCGCTGGGCGATTTACGGTCAATTCCTGCTGCCGCGCTTATGGCGGCGCAGAAGAAGCTGCTTACCCAGTGGACAGCGGCCGACCTTGGCATCAACCCGGCTGATCAAATTAAAACCAGGCTGTTGGGCGTGTATATACCCCGACGCGAGTCCATCGTAGAGATGGTCGGCGGTGCGGATGATTCGGAAAAGGGAAACAATTTAGCTGAAAAGCTGTTTGATACCGGTATACTGAAAAAATCCTGAAGGAGGCAGTTAATGGTTGCAGAGAACGGCCTATCCAATATCATGGGCAGGGAGAATGTAATTTACGGCGATGCTGTTCCGGGGCACTACTCGGGCGACATGAGCTTTACCACGCAGGTCAGGCCACGAGCTGTGGTCAAACCTACTACCATGGAGCAGGTGCAGACTATAGTTAGATGGGCCAATGAAACGGGCACAAATCTCATACCCCTGAGTTCCGGCCCACCCCACTTCCGCGGTGATACCGTCCCTGCCAAAGATAGCACGGTGATCATCGATCTGGGCAGGATGAAGAAAATCCCGCGGGTTGACCGGCGCAATCGTGTCTGCATGGTTGAGCCCGGCGTGACCTTCGGCGAACTTATACCCGCCCTTGAGAAGGAGGACCTCTCTCCGCTGTTGACTTTAGCACCGCGCGCGTCCAAGTCCGTGCTTGCGTCTTGGCTGGAGCGCGAACCTATGACCATACCCCGTTTTCACTGGGAGGCACAGGACCCGCTCTACTGCGTGGAGGTTATCTACGGCAACGGCGATATGTTTCGCACCGGGTCGGCCTTCGGCCCCGGCAACCTGGAAGAGCAATGGGCGGCCGGACGTGCCCAGGTGCGCGGCATGGGACCCTCGCAGGTCGATTTCACCCGACTGCTGCAGGGAGCGCAGGGCACACTGGGCGTCGTCACCTGGGGTACCATGAAATGTCAACCGCTGCCCAGGGTGCGCCAAACATTTTTAGTCCCCTCGAATGACCCGGTCAAACTGACCGACCTCTGCCGGAGGCTGCTCTGGGAAAAGCTGGGTGAAGAGATGTTCATCGTGAACAACCTCACGCTGGCATCCCTGTTATTTCAGGACGCAGCACGCATCAAGACAGTTGCCGCCGGTCTTCCTCCCTGGATACTGGTTTACAGCATTAGCGGGGCCGGCATGCTGCCTCAGGATAAGCTCGATTACCAGCGCGATGACTCCATGGAAGAGGCAGGGAAACTCGGCCTCACGCTGGAGAGGTCTCTCAAGGATATAGAAGTTGAGGACGTTGAGAAAGCTATACTCGCACCCTGTGCCGAGCCCTACTGGAAGCTCCGGTATAAGGGCAACTGCGTGGACATCCTCTTCCTGACCACGCTGGACAAAGCGCCGGGCTTTGTGAGAAAGGTAAATGGCCTGGCCGGAAAATACGGCTTCCCGGCCGCTGACATCGGCGTTTACATACAGCCGCTGGCGCAGGGGGCTAACTGCCACGTGGAGTTCAACCTGATGTTCAACCCGGCCGATTCGTCCACGATTGAGAAGGTCAAGCGTCTGGAAACTGAAGGTGCCGCGGAGCTTTATAAAGCGGGCGCTTTCTTCTCCCGCCCCTATGGCCCCTGGGCTAAATTCGCCTTCGGCGAGGAGCAGACCATCAAGGCGCTCCAGCGGGTCAAGCAGATCTTCGACCCTAAGGGAGTGCTCAACCCGGGCAAATTATGCTACTAACACGAGGAGAATAATATGCCGCTTAAAGACTTTGAAAAAGACATGCTTCGGGATACGCGCTGCGGGTACTGCAAGACGGTGCCACACCTGATGATGCAGGACGCTCGCTTCGTCAATGTCTGCCCCAGCATCGCCCGCTTTAACTTCCACGGCTTCTCAGCAGGCGGGCGCATGGTGGCCGCCCTCTCGCTGCTGCGTGAGCGCATCGACTACACTGATGGTTTCTTGGATATGATCTACCAGTGCCAGATGGACGGCGCCTGCGATGTGTCCTGCAAGATAGACCGCGACCTCGAACCGCTCCAGGTCATGCAGGAACTGCGCATTAAATGCGTTGAGGATGGCCAGTTGGTGCCCGCGCATATTCCCGTTCTGGATAGCCTGCGCAAAGAGGACAACACCATGCTGGGACGCAAGGCCGACCGCGGCAAATGGGCCGATGGGCTGGATGTCAAGGACCTGACCAAGCACAAGGCCGATGTGCTCTACCACGCCGGTTGCCGCTACAGCTTTGACGAGGAGCTTTGGCCCATCGCCCGCGCCGGTGTATCCATACTGAAGCAGGCCGGCGTGGACGTTGGCATACTGGGTGCGGAGGAAGCCTGCTGCGGCGGGCGCGTCTACGAGATGGGCTATGAGGCCGAGCTGGTCAAGTACGCCGACCATAACCTCAACGCCTGGAAGAGTGCCGGTATTAAAGCCGTGGTCACTCCCTGCTCCTGCGGCTACCAGGCCTTCAAGGTGCTCTACGATAAGATCGGTAAAAAGCCGCCGGTCGAGGTCTACCACTTCACCGAGTACCTGGATAAATTGATCAAAGAAGGAAAGCTCAAATTCACTAAAAAGGTGCCTCTCAAGGTCACCTACCACGACCCCTGCCACCTGGGACGGCTGTCCGAGCCGTGGGTACACTGGGAGGGTATTGAGGTCAAGGTGGGCGGGCAGATGATCGTGCATGAGCCGCCCAGGAAGTATCGCCGCGGCGGCGAAGGCGTTTACGACCTGCCGCGCGATATACTAAAAGCCATACCCGGGCTAGATTTAGTTGAAATGTACCGCATCCGTGAGTACGCCTGGTGCTGCGGCGCGGGCGGAGGAGTCAAGGAGACCTATCCCGACTTCGCCCTTTGGACGGCAGCCGAGCGGCTCACCGAGGCGCAGGAAGTCGGCGCCGAGGCACTGATCAGCGCCTGCGGCTGGTGCAAGCGCAACTTTACTGACGCCGCGCATGAAACTGGTTCCCAGCTTGAGATCTACGACATAATCGACCTGGTGCAGCGGGCCATCTAATAAGGAGGCAGAAAAATGACATTATCAAGAGAAGCCTACAAAGCGCTGGAAAACGTGGTGGGGCCGGAGAACATCTCCGAGGAGCCCGCCATCCTGGATGGCTACTGCTTCATCTGGGCCAACGAGGTGCACTTCGGCGATAAGTTCTCCGCGCGTCCGCCGGCCGTGGTCATGCCCGGCAACACCGAGGAGGTTCAGAGCGTGGTCAGGGTCTGCAACAAATATAATATTAAATTCCGCGCACACGCCTCCGGCTGGGAGGTGCCGGCCATTTCAGCCAGCGAGCCCTTCCTGCCGGTGGACCTGCGCCGCATGAACCGCATCGTGGAGATCGATGAGAAGAACCGCTTTGCCGTGGTCGAACCGTATGTTTCCGTGCAGCTATTGTTCACCGAGGCCATCAAGAAGGGTCTGCGCCCGGCCTCGGTCGGATGCGGGCCCAGCGCGTCCATCGTTGCCAGTTCCACCTCACACTTCGGCTGCGGTACCAGCAGCGTCAGCACCGACTACGCCGGCCGCACGCCGCTGGGCGTAGAGTGGGTGCTGCCGGACGGCGAAGTGCTGCGGGTCGGCGCTCCCGGCACGGGTGCCGGCTGGTTCAGCGGCGATGGCCCCGGGCCAAGCCTGCGCGGCATCATGCGCGGGCTCTCCGGCGCTAACGGCGGCATCGGCATCATCACAAAGGCCGCAGTCAAGATGGCCCCCTGGTATGGCCCACCCTCCATCAAACCACACGGCAAGCCTAATATTTATGAATACGACGTTCCCGAGAACTTCATCGTGCACCAACTTGTTTTTCCCGGACGGGAGCAGATGAATGACTTCTTCCGCGCCATTGTGGAGGAAGGCATCGCGCACGGACTGCAGCGCAATGGTGTGGCCGTGGCGTTAATGCTGGTGATGTCCTCCAACGACGACTTCTGGGATGCCATTAAGGACTCGCCGCCCGAGCTGGCCGAGACCTATAAATTCGCCGGCAGTATACTGGTGGACGCTGCCTCCCCGCGCGAGTTGGCCTACCGGACGAAGAT
>Ga0247841_10004221_pt1 | contig 25045 bp, 16 predicted proteins | sample LaCruzMarch2015__2_FD_192410 | JGI IMG/M metagenome (GOLD analysis project Ga0247841, IMG submission 192410) | Freshwater microbial communities from meromictic Lake La Cruz, Castile-La Mancha, Spain - LaCruzMarch2015_18m | ecosystem: Environmental > Aquatic > Freshwater > Lake | place: Spain... | reverse complement strand
CAGCAGGCTCTGGGCTACTACCGGTATGATATTCATCGAGATATCCCCGGTTAACGTCTATCCCTATGCTGCAAAAAATTCACCAACCGACGTGGTTTTGTTTTATGAAGATTATTTTGATGCCACTAACGGCCAGCTTAAGGCGATGCGAATTGATGCCAATGGTGGTTATGTCTGGACTCCTTCGTTTAAAACAATTTGTTCGGTAAACTCTGAAAAAGTTCATACCGAGGTTAATGATTTCGCGAATAACCAATGGATATTAAGCTGGGAAGACAATCGCACGGGTGACAGGGATATGTATGCCCAGAATATTCAGTTGAATGGTGACCTGGGACCTTATGACCCGCAGGAAGGAACTATTGAAGGTGTGGTAACTCTCGTGGGAGGTTCGGCAAGCGTTACACAAGTCACCGTGACTGCAGGCGAGTTTACGACTAACCCTGATGAAACCGGATTCTATTCGATGGTGGTTACTAACGGCACTTACCAGGTTTTTGGAAATCTGGCCGGCTATGTACCTGATACTGTTAATGGTGTTGTTGTGTTGACTGGTCAGACTACAGAAGATGTCGACCTTACCTTGCAAGCTTTACCGACGGGATTTATTACCGGAAATGTCACGCTGGCAGGTGGTACAGGTGATGTGACTGAAGTGGCTGTTACCGCCGGTTATCACACCGTATACCCTGATGCTTCAGGTGACTATATGATGGAAATCGAGATAGGAACGTATGACGTAACCGCTGCTCTTGCAGGATATGTTGCTGAAACCGATGTCGGAATTGTGGTTTTAGAAGGAATGACCACCGTAGGTGTTGATTTTGAGCTTTCCCTGGTCCCAACTACGGGATTTATCGCAGGAATTGTCTTGCTTCAGAATGGCGCAGGTGATGTGACCCAGGTGGATGTTACCGCCGGAACCATCACCGTCAATCCGGATGTTACAGGGTTTTACATGATGGAGATAACTGCCGGCACATGGGAAGTCACCGCAAGTCTTTCAGGATTCTTTACCGGAGTTGTCCAGGGAGTAGTGGTTGAAGTTGAACAAATCACACCGGATGTGGATTTCTTCCTTTACCAGATTCCCGATGTCGGCTATATTGAAGGTTACGTTACCCTGGTGAACGGCATCGGCGATGTGACCGAAGCAAGTATAACTGCCGGATGGTTAGTGACCCATCCTATGGCTAATGGGTATTATTTCCTGGCCTTAGAAGAAGGTTCTTACACTGTAACCGCCAGCCACCCTTATACACTTTCCGACAGCATTACTGAAGTACCGGTTATCATGGGAGAGACAACGGGTGATATTGACTTTGAACTCGAAATCGTGAGAGGAAACCTGGTGATCAGAGCTATTGACAACTATGGGGTAGTTTTGAATGATGTGGACGTGGAGATAGAAGGGCCGGAAGGCACGCTCAGTGGCACTATTACGAATGATTCCCTGGTTTTCAGCAACCAGCCCTACGGCGGGTATGAAGGCACCGCGTGGTACGAAGACCTGGAACCGGCCAATGCGCTGGACACACTGGAAATGGATGATCATGACATGGTCTTTAATTTCATCTGGATAGGGATCGGGGAAAAAATCCGATCGTCGCTCAACCTGAATATTTCGCCCAATCCTTCACCGGGCAATGTGAGCATCACTTTCGGGTTGCAGGATGCCGGAGAGGTTTCCCTGAAAGTATATTCCCAGAAAGGGCAGTTGGTCAGGACACTTGTAAAGGGAAGGATGAATGCCGGGGAACAACGTGTCGAGTGGAACGGAATAGATGATTCCGGGAATCGTGTCCTGACCGGAACATATCTGGTGGTGCTGCAAGGCTCAGGGAAAAAGGAAACCCGTGTGCTGATATACAAATAACTTTATGCCCTCTGCATAAATAGTTCTTTCACCGGGTATGTTTTACGGTTTGTTTCATGGTAAATCCCGATAGGGATTGTATATGGGTAGCCCTATCGGCACACTCTTGCTATTTATAAATCCTGTAAATACATCCGGCCAAATCATCGGAAACAAACAGCGATCCATCCGGCCCGACCTGTATATCAGCCGGCCGGCCCCAGGCTGTCTCACCCTGAAGCCAGCCGCCTGCAAATACCTCGTAACTAATATCGCGGTTCTCTGCAATGGTTATAAACGAAATCCGGTAACCTGTCTTTTTTGAACAGTTCTGCGACCCATGCTCTGCAATGAAGATTCCGTCTTTGTACCTTGCATCAAACATCTCCCCCGTATAAAAACGCATGCCCGATGCGCCAACATGAGCAGGCAATTCAATTGCAGGAGTGTTGAAAAGTGCTTTTTTAGGCCGTTGCGGCCAGAATTCAGGATCCATTATTCTGCCGTGAGTATAAGGAAAGCCAAAATGCTGCCCATCGACACGGGCTTTATTCAGCTCATCGGGCGGAATATCATCGCCCATATCATCGCATCCGTTTTCAGTAAACCAGAGTACACCCGTTGCCGGCTCCCAGTCGAACCCAACCGAATTCCTCACCCCTTCTGCAAAATATTCCAGTGTTTTTCCGTCCAGTGTCATCCTCATAATCCTTGCATGCCAGACTGTATCAGGAAGACAAACATTGCACGGCGCGCCAACCGGGATATAAAGCTTCCCATCAGGCCCTATGCGGATGAATTTCCATCCATGCAATTTTTCTGAAGGGAAATTGGCATTAACAACGACCGGCTCCGGCACATAATCCAACTTCTGTAAAATGTTTTCATATTTCAGAATGCGCGAAATCCCTGAAACATATAAGTTGCCTTCATAATAATCAAGTCCTGTCGGCATTTCCAGGCTGTCATCAATCACGATTACCGTCCGGTCAGGCCTGATGGCATATACCTTGCCTTCATTCATCGATCCGACAAACAAAGTACCGTCTTCGGCAAAATCCATAGCACGGGCGTTGGCAACTCCTGCAGCATAGATTTCAATTTTGTAACCCTTTGGCAACATGATCTTTTCCAGGTTACTTGTATTATTTGATTGTCCCTGGCTGAAAACAACCAGTGGAATAAGGCTCAGGGATGTTAATATGCTTTTTATCATTCGGTTGGCTTTGTTAACCGGTATAAGATTTTGATTGCAGCGGCAAAGTTAAGGCAAAATTGATAAAATGGGATATTTTAGCTCCCCTGATAGGAATGATATTAATTCAATTGATGATGACCTTTTTGCTGATTATATTATTCCTGCATTTAAAGCGGATAATATATAGTCCCGGATTTAATGATGAGAGATCCAGGTATTGGCCCGACCAGGAAAAATCTCCTTCATATACCTCTCTTCCGGTACAATCAAAAATGCCGCCTAATTCCAGTTTTCCGGGTGAATGGCCGGTTAAAATCCTCAGGTGTCCATTTCCGGGATTGGGATATAAACTGACCGTTTCTTCCTGGTTATCTTTTTCCGGAACATCAACCGGCAGGCAATTCAGGTAAACAGTCAGTGAACCATAGGTCCAATCATCACCTATATGATGAGTCGATACGATATCAGGTTTGGCATCCCCGTTAAAATTGCCGATAACCAGTTCATTGACATTTTTATAGTTCGATTTTTCGTTTATGAATAACGTATCCGCAAACATCCCGCTTCCATCATTGATGTGCATATTAAAATAACGGCCTCCCATAGCCAGGTCGGGCAGACTGTCTGAATCAATGTCTACGGTATGTAAATATACTGCATAATAAATTGCCGAGATATCCTCTACCTCCGGTTCCTGGAAAGTACCGTCGCCATTTCCCCATAGCTTGTAGAGCCACCTGTCATAACGCTTGAAAATAATGTCCTGGTGATTGTCGTGGTTAAAATCACCGACCGCAACCGATTCAGGATAATTCTCCTGGCTGATGACAAACGGCTGAAATGCTCCCAGCGCATTGCCCACAAACAGGACCAGGCCTGTTTCCAAGCCATTTGGAAGCCCATAGTTGCAAACTACGAGATCTGTAATCCCATCCTCATTGAAATCCCCGTTTGCAATTCTTTTAGGAGTACGGCCCATCACATAATAAATATGCATTTCTTGAAAGGTGCCGGTATATTCGCCGAAAAGAATACTCATGGTAGAATTATCATCATGGATAATGGCCAGATCGATAAATTCATCCTGGTTAAAATAGCCTGCGACCGCATCTTCCGAGTTACATCCCAGGTCAATGGTAGTAGATTTATAAAATGTTCCATCACCATTCCCCATGTAGATAAAATCATAATATCCTATGATGGCAAGATCAATTATGTCGTCATTATTGATCTTTGCGGCCACGATCTTACGTGCAGTTGACCAGTAAGTCCCAAAATCTAATGAATATTTAACACTTTCAGGGAAATTCCCGGCACCGTCATTTAACATGATAGAAAAAAATTCCCCATCATAATGACAGACGGCAAGGTCATCAAATCCGTCCCCGTTATAGTCTGCAGCTGTAATTGAAGTCGGAAATCCCTGTGTTGCAAATGTATCCGCAGGAAAATCAAAACAAATTAACTGCGCATTCAATGCAAGGTTAAAAAATCCAAGGAAAAAAAGAATGGGTGTTAATTTTTCCATTGTTTTACTTCGTTTGTAAGGTGTTGGTTAACACATAATAATTGACTATAAATTTAAGAAAGTTTTCATATCTTTGTGATATGACTGATTACAAATTGAAAATATTAGCTTCAGTAAAAAACTATATTCATTCAATAGATTCAAGTGCTGAGGTGCTTTTATATGGTTCCAGGGCTCGGGGGGATGAGCATGAAGATTCTGATTGGGATATTCCCATACTTATCGATTCTGAAGCCTCGGTGGATCAAGAAATGATATTCAGGCATAAGTTGTTTGATCTTGAACTTGAAACAGGGGAATCATTTTCAACATTTGTTTTTAATAAAAGTGAGTGGAATTCTAAATTTTGGATGACCCCCCTTTACAAGAATATCGTAAAAGAAGGAATTCGAATCTGAATATGGCTATCCCGTTAGCAATTGAATTTTTCCTGATATACTAAAATAGCATAATGAAATCTCTCCCTGCAATTTTCCTTACAGCGATCTTCCTGATCATCAACCTTTCTCCTTCAGCTGCCCAAAAAGTGATGAAAGTGCAGAAAGCAGTTTATTTCGACAAAACACTTCCCCTTCGCGAAATGGAACTCTTTCAGCCCGGTCCGCGCGACAGGAGCTGGAAAGACGGCATCATCCGGAATGAAGACTCGGAAAGGGAATTCAATGATAATCCTCAACCTCTGCCGGCCGGGAATGATCCGGTCTTGCAGGATTTTTTCGGAAACCGGGCCGGAAATGAGATCATTTCGAATTTTGAAGGCGTGGGCAATCTTAGCCAGGTCTATCCGCCTGATACTGACGGAGATGTGGGTCCAGACCATTATTTTCAGATGATTAACCTCTCTTTTCAGATTTTTGATAAACAGGGCAATTCACTTTATGGTCCTGCCGATAACCGCACACTGTGGACCGGGTTTATCGGGTCGTGGACCAGCACCAACGACGGAGATCCCATCATTCTTTATGATGAACAGGCCGACCGCTGGGTAGCCACACAGTTTGCCATCAATACGCCTGACGGGACTTTCTGGGAACTTGTTGCTGTTTCTGAGACGGGTGATCCGCTTGGGTCTTATTACCGTTATGCTTTCCAGTTCCCGGTTTTTAACGACTACCCTAAAATGGGCGTATGGCCTGACGGATATTACTTTTCTTTCAATATGTTCGGTGATTACCGTCGTGCAGCCGTTTGTTCGCTTGAAAGAGATGCCATGCTTGCCGGCGATTCCAATGCCCGTATGATCCTGTTCGATATGCCTGAAGGAAGTGAGCCCTGGAGCCTGCTGCCTGCCGATTTCGATGGCACCCCTCCTCCTGCCGGCGCCCCTAACTATTTCGCATACGCAATGGATGATGCCTTCGGCAGCGGGGATTACCTGAGCATCTGGGCTTTTGTATCCGACTGGGAGAATCCTGAAAATTCAACTTTCGAAGAAGTTTCCAGGCTGAACACAGAGCCTTTCAATTCCTGGTTCTGTAATGCTTCGTTAGGGGCTTGTCTTTCTCAGCCTGATGGCGGGCCAAACCTGGAAGCACTTTCCGACCGGCTGATGTACCGTCTTCAATACCGCAATTTCGGCAACTACCAGGCCATGGTCACCAACCACACGGTAAATACAGATGGCAATGGTCATGCCGGGATCAGGTGGTACGAAATGAGGGATCTCAATGATGGCAACGGATGGTTCATTTACCAGCAGGGTACGTATGCACCCGATGAGCACCACCGCTGGATGGGAAGCATCGCTATGGACGGAAGAGGATATATCGCACTGGGTTATAGTATTGTCAGTCCGGCAAAATATCCTTCCATACGTTATACCGGCCGGTGCCCGAACGACCCGTTAGGCCAGTTGACTTTTTACGAAGAAGAGATCATGGCTGGATCAGGTGTACAAACCGGATCGGTTGCCCGCTGGGGCGATTACAGCATGATGTCGGTCGACCCGTCAGATGACACTACTTTCTGGTTCACGACCGAATATGTCAAACAAACCGGCCAGGTAAGCTGGCGTACACGTATCGCAGGTTTTCGTATGATGGAGGACCACACTGCACCGGCTGACGTGATAGACCTTACAGCTACGGCGAATACCACAAATTCCATCACCCTGAATTGGACTGCCACCGGTGATGACGGCGCTACTGGTACTGCTTTCTTTTACGATATCCGGCTTTCTGATGAACCCATTACTGTGGATAATTTTGAAACGGCTATTCAGGTTGAAAATGAACCTTCGCCTGCAGAAGGCGGAAATCCTGAGTCTTTTACTCTTAAAGACCTGGACTTCAGCTCTAATTATTATTTTGCTTTGAAAGTCCATGACCGGCAGTTCAATTTCTCAGGGCTTTCAAATGTAGTGCAGGCTGCCACGCCCGGAGTTCCAAATATTATTCTTGCAGATACATTCATTGTGCAGAAAATATTTCCGGGTTCAACCGGCACCCGCACCTATACCATACAAAACAATGGCGTGAGCGATCTTTATTACGAGATTCGCAAGGATACCACGACCGCTGTAAAACAGGCAAGGAAGCTGGGTGATTATGCTGACAGGAGCCGGGTTCCTGATCCTGAAATGGAAAATGAATTCATGATGGCTATGGCTTCTCTGAACCAGGAGCAAGGAAGAGAAGCCGGCGATATCCGCGGGATATATTCCAACTCTGCCAAATCTATTTCAGGCATGGCGTGGGTGGAAGATGTTTTGTATATGATCGATATGGATAAGCATTACCTGTTGCGTTACGACACTGCTCTTCAAATGCTCACCGATACTGTTGTCATTCATGACAGCCCCTTCAGTATGGCCTGGGATGGAGAATATCTCTGGATCGGGGATAAGACGGGCAATGTCTTTGCTTACAACCTTGACGGAATATCCGCCGGATTCTCTTTCAGCTGCCCAAAAATCGGTTATTCGACACTCGCCTGGGATGGCTCTTATTTCCTTACAAATTCTTTAATGGATAATAATCCCAGGGTTTGGCGGATTGACGAAACCGGAAAGGTAATCAGTTCTTTCAATACAGTTCTGAACAATATGAAAATCTGGCAGTTGGCTTATGTGCCGGAACATTACAGTGGTCATTTCTGGTTTACGAATAACAGCGGTAAAATAGGTCAGCTTAACGAGGATGAAAATGGTAACGGGATTCTTTTACAGCAGTTTGCTGCCCCATCAAGTGGTTCTTATGCCCTGGCACACGACCAATCCGATTTGTGGTATGGAAAAATCGGGGGCGTCTTATTTCGTATCGATGATGGAATTGATGAAGTGAAATGGTTAAAAATTGAACCGGTAACAGGCGTGGTTCCCGCCGCCGGGTTTTGTGATCTTTCCCTGCAATTTGATGCCGGGCTGTTTGATTATGGTAACTACCAAGCCAATTTAACGATAGTTAATAATGATCCTGAATTACCTGAGATCATGGTTCCTGTCGACCTGATCGTGACCGGTATAATGCTCGGCCCTGACACCAGCTTTTGCGGTCATCTTTCCATAGTGCTTGATGCCGGCGATGGATTTTCCGCTTACCTGTGGTCGGATGGATCCACCGGGAAAACCAACCAGGTCGATTCCACCCTGTACGGAACCGGCGTAGCCGATATCTGGGTAGATGTTTCAGACCTGGGAGGAGTGGTGAAAAGAGACTCCATCTCGATAAATTTCCTTGATTGCGCAAGTGTTTTTGAGTTTGCATCGGGGCTGAAGGTGACTGTTTACCCTAACCCGAATCACGGCCGGTTTACCATTGAGGCGGAAGGGCTTCAGGATAATTTAAAGATCATTTTAACGGACCTGGATGGGAAAATCCTTCTGAGGCGTGAGATGGCGTCTCCGGGAAAGGAGGTAATTGAAATCGATAATTATTCAAAAGGGCAGTATCTGCTTCGGCTTTCTGCAGGTGAAGGGCTTAAGGTTGTAAAAGTTGTGATGTGGTAAATCATACTGAAACTTATTATTTGAATCCATTAAAAAAGGCCGCTATTTGTCAGCGGCCTTTTCTGAAACATGAGCGTTTCTGAAATCAAGATTACACCAGCTTTCTGAAACGGATTACGGTGAAAGTAAGGATCAGTGCGATACCGATGAAAAGTGCCCAATTGGAAACGGGAACTTCACCCGGAATGACAACATCTTCCGCACAGGCGTCAAATTCATAATATTTTCCTTCTAGATAGCCAACGCCGTCATTTGCGCCGCCAGGTCCATCGTAAGCAGTGCCGGGCTGGTCAAAAAGACCAACCAGGGTGTACTTAACGCCATCCCCCTTGTTCACCCCGACAGTGGCCGGATATCCTCCAAAACCACCACCCGGGCCTGAAGCATCACCTGTAGTCCACTGCATGGTAGTATAACTGAAAGCGACATTATTGTCTATTCCGATCAATGGATCTTCTCCGTCAGTAAAGATCAGTTCAAAAGTATTTCTTTTGTCACCATTAAAATAAAAATATCCGACTTCATTCCAGATTACAATAACACGATTTGATTCAATTTTGTAGAATACTCCTCCTAACCCACCTCTGGTGTCCACATCACCCCAAAATGGAGCGAGCATGATATAATCTGTACTTGGAAATCCGGTCGGGGAATATTCAGAATAAGGAGTGGTAAAAGAAACATTCCCATTGTTATTGATGTAAAAACTTGTGTAATCATCCCCATAAAAACAAAAGGTAAAAGGAAGCGTAAACGGACCAAATGAATCGTCATCGTTTCCTGGTAAAAGCTCGGTGAATGTACCATCCAGCGGAACCTTCAGGTCAAAATTTCTGGTGCCAGGATCTGTTGGAAGGATAGTAGGAATGGGTTCAACAGGAATTACCCGTTCGGGTTGAGGAAGTAATCCTTTTGCTTTCATACTCTGGTATTGAGGGTCATTGGGATTCATCTGGCTGAATGAATAATTGCCTGTCAGGATCAGCATGATCAAGGTTAGGCTGATGAGCATAGTTTTTTTCATAAGTAATAGATATTAAACTGTTAAATTGTTAAATTGTTTACATATTAATTATGCAAATGTATACTACGATTATGCATAATTCAAGAAAATGTTGTACGAATGAACTTTATTCGTACATCTTTGTACTTTATTCGTACATCTTTTTTTATACCGAGTCGGAACAAGTTTGCGAATTTATGGCCGCTGTTCCTCTCGGCATAACTGAAACTAAAAGGAAAATGCTTTGCATTTGCCTTAAGTTTCAGTATAATTCAGTTCCCGGTTGTGAACTTCTGGTGATAAAAATCGATGAAGATGGAAGGGTTTTCCCTCTCCATGAATATACTTTCTTCTTTCGGCAGGGGCAGGTTCCGGCCGTCAATCATGAGACCTTTGGCTTCGTTTAATTGCACCGGTGTCACTGGCAAGATATTCTGAGCGCTTTGATTATCCCACTTCTCCTGTATCCATTCAAACATTAGAGTAGGATCATAAATCTCGAAATGTTCATAGCTGACAGTATCCGGGTCATAATTCCCGGCCCAGCTTTTATGTTTTTTAATATCCCTGAGGCTAACATCCTTATTATTATTATAAGGTCCGCCGATAAGTTCCATAGGGATGTTGATCTTTACCAGCCATTTATCAAATTCTTCTTTCAGAAGTCCGGCTAAATCGAGAAAGCTTACAACAAAAGCGGAACATCCGGCGCCTTCTCCCTTATACCTTGGCCAGAAAGCCCCGCCATAGCGCGCGCCGTGAGAACCATTGCTATCGATACCGGCTTTATACGACTGAAAAAACTGAATCAGTCTCACCGTGGCCTCATCACTGATAAAAAAAGTAATAAAAGCCAATCGCCCTTTCCGGGAGAACTTTTTAACCTTATAATCCAGTTCATTACCGGATTCAAGCGCTCCTTCCGTATCCGCTCCAAGTATCGCGAGGCCATAATGCTCTTTTAATACAAGGTTTTTCTGCTCTTTTCCGGAAGCTGCCCGCATACCGGTGAAAATCCTCCCGGAAGCGAGAGGAGTCCGTAACTCTACAAAAGCATGCCCGAGCTGATAACTCTCTTTTTTGAAAAGGTTACGTTTACAATTCCTGAAATAACTCTTGAAGAGGGTGCAGGGAGAGCTCCAGTCATACTTAACCGTTGCAGGAATTACATAGATGGTCAGCTCGTTTTGGCTGACTTCCACGGAGTCCTCAATATCAGTATAATACAACGAATAATCACTGAAACCGGCCTGGCCAAGGATAACGGTAACGGACAGGAATATAAAGGTTATCAGAATAATTCGCCTTGTCATGATCGGGGTTGTTCTTACTTCACTGTAATAAGAATGAAAATATATTGAGTTCACGAAGATACTATATATTCATGTTCCATTTTTCATTTTTCATGTTGCATTTTGCATTTCATTTATCATGTACCATTTTTCACTTGTTGATCATTTTCAATGAGAAATGTCATATTTTATCATTATTGTCCAGTTAAAAAGATATATCGTCGCTGACGGGACTTCACATTAATTCCATCTACCTCTCTACCAATATATTGTCCCTACCGCGACAGTCCCTTTAGGGACGTAATATTGGTAGAATAAAATTAACCCTCTGTTATTACAAGTCCCATAGGGACGGCATATATCAGGCATTACAGAGTTTTCAGCGACATTTAACCGGACACCAGTGATATTTTATATGAAATGTGAAATGAAAAATGCAACATGAAAAATGGAACATGAAGGAGGAACATGAATTTTTTTTATTGGACCGGGTATATTTTTCAAAATACCGGATAAACATATAAAAAGCCATGAATAAAAAGGACCTTGAAAACAGATTGATTGAATTTACTGTTAATGTAAATGAATGTGTTGTTAATCTTGGAAAACATCCGACGGTTATCCATTTGAAAGATCAGGCTATCAGATCAAGTACAGCATCCGCTTTGAATTATGCAGAAGCCCAGAGTGCGGAATCAAAAAAAGATTTCATTCACAAACTTGGAATTGTGATTAAAGAGCTTAGAGAAACACAGGTAAATCTTCGGATAATAAACCGATTTTCAGCTTCTTCAGATGATATAATTGTTAAGCTGCTAAAAGAGAACGATGAATTGCTGGCGATCTTTCATAAAACAATTATGACGGCGAAGCAAAACGGCTGAAGCATGTTCCATTGTGCATTTTTCATGTTACATTTTTCATTTCATTTATCATTTATCATTTTAATTGCCCTTTTCCATGTAAAATGGCACATTTAAAATGAAATGCACGATGAAAAATGCAACATGAAAAATGGAACATGAAGGAGGAACATATCTTAAAAAACCAGGGTGAAAACCGTTCCTTCTTCCGGTTTTGATCTCACGAGAATGCTTCCTTTATGAAGGTGCATGATCTGCCGTGAAAGACTTAGGCCGATTCCGTTTCCATATTTTTTTGAAGTGAAAAAAGGCATGAAGATCTTATCCAGGATATCGGGCATAATGCCGGTGCCATTGTCCTGGAAATCGATGACCACGCGGTTGGTGTTGTTGATGGTGGCCAATATATTGATTTTAGGATTTTCAACCTCTTTTACTGCATCTATGGCGTTAAGTATCAGATTGATGACTACCTGGTCTATCAGATCGGGGTCAGCCGTGATCATAAGATCGGGAGGAAAGACCCTGCTTGAACAAGCGATGCCAAGCTCATCCATTTTTGGCTTAAGTAACAAGCTGCAGCGGTCAAATAGCTCTGAGATGCGAAAATACCTGAAATTGGGTTTGGGTATGCGGGTCAGGTCGCGGTAAACCTCTACAAAGTTCAGCAAACCCTGGCTGCGATTCTGGATGGTTGTAATGGCACTGTCCACACTTTCGATATCTTCTTCATCCAACTTATTCATTATAATCTTACCGTCCTCCCGTCTTATCGTCATTTCGTGGACTGTTGAGGCCAGCGAAGTGATAGGCGTTATCGAGTTCATGATCTCATGGGTAAGAACCCGGATCATTTTCTGCCATGATTCAATTTCTTTTTCATCAAGTTCGGCACTGATATTCTGTGCTGACACAAGCGTGTAATCCTCACCGTGCATCCTGAATTCAGTGGCTGTCATGGAAAGCTGCAGGAGTTCATCCCCGGTGAAGACCTTGAAAAGTGTACTGTCGCCGGCCTTCAATCCCATCAGGGTAAAAGGAAGATCATCTTTGATTTTTTTCAGATCGGAAATAAAACGGATATTCCTCATTTTCAACATTCTGCTCATTGCATGGTTGAACACTTCGATTTTACCATCACGTGTAAACACGATAATTCCTATAGAAACATGCTGGATGACCGTCTGCAGGTAATTGAAATGTTCTTCCTTTTCGGTCCGGTATTTCCTGAATGCGTCAATAACAAGGTTAAACTCGCGGGAAAGATCCTCGAAGCTCTCCCCAAGTCCCGGGTCAGAAAATGAGCTTGAGAAATCGGCATAACGAATGCTTTCAAAGAAGCGCGTGAGTTTTCGGTTTGTTCTTTCGACGTACCTGATAAGCAGGATGACTTGCAGGATGAATATCAAGCCAATTAAAAACGCTGAAAACCTGTAACGGGGCATTTCAAACAGGAAAAAAAACAGAAATACCGTCAGGGCCATCAGTATGACCCTCCAGGCAATGGCAATCCGGAAACGGTTAAAGACCATATTTTTCGATTCTGCGGTATAATGAAGCGCGGGTCAGCCCCAGCTCTTTAGCAGCTTTACTTATATTTCCCCCGTGTTTGTCGACCACTTTGCGGACCAGCATCCTTTCCGCTTCTTCAAGGTTTAAATTATCCAGATCAAGACTGTCACTTTTATCATCACCCGGGGAAGAGAGAAAGAAATCATGCGGCTGAAGAATATGCGAATCGCTCATAATGACGGCCCTCTCTGCGGAATGCTGCAGCTCGCGGATATTCCCCGGCCAGTCATGCTTTTTAAGCCGTGCAATAGTGTCTTCGCTTACTCTTTTCGGTGAGATCTTATATTTCTTACAATAGATTTCAAGAAAGTGATCGAGCAGAAGCGGGATATCTTCTATTCTCTCCCGCAGCGACGGCACATGCACTTCTACAGTATTGATACGGTAGAGCAGATCCTGCCGGAATTTGCCTTCTTTCACCATCTGATACAACGGCATGTTAGTGGCACAGATCAACCGTACATCGATGGGGATCTCTTTATTTGTCCCCAACCTGACCACGTTGCGGTTTTGCAGCACGCTCAGCAACTTCGACTGCAGGGCCAGCGAAAGGTTACCGATCTCGTCGAGGAAAACACTGCCTTTATTTGCGGCTTCAAAGCGTCCCGGGCGGTCTTCTTTTGCATCGGTAAAAGCGCCCTTTTTAAAGCCAAATAATTCGCTTTCGAATAGCGATTCACTGATTGCCCCCAGGTCGACACTGATAAATACCTCGTCTTTCCGGTTCGACGCCCGGTGGATGGCACGGGCAATAAGCTCTTTCCCGGTACCATTTTCACCCAGTATCAATACGTTAGCCTCTGTAACAGCTACTCTCTGTGAAGCAGCCAGTACTTTTTGCATGGCCGGTGAATTGCCGACGATGGTCACATAAGGCTGGTTTTGGTCGGCCATAAGTACTTTTTGCCTGGAACGGAGATCCTGCAGCTCAACTTTCGACTGCCGGAGCTGCATGGAAGTCTTGATGGTTGCAAGCAGTTTCCTGTTTTCCCAGGGCTTTAGGAGGAAGTTGGTCGCGCCTTCTTTAATGCCCTGAACCGCCAGTTCAATATCGCCATAACCTGTAATGAGGATCACCACAATGGCTGGATCGATCTCGAGGATCTTGTTGAGCCAGTAGAATCCCTCCTTGCCACTGGTCGCATCAGGGGCAAAGTTCATATCAAGCAGCACCATATCGTAATTCTCGCTGTTGATCAGGTTGGGAAGATTCCCGGGGTTCTCCTCCGTATGCACCACTTCAACATGTTGCTTTAAAAAAAGACGGGCAGCCAGTAAAACATCTTTGTCGTCATCGACAATCAATATCCGGGCAGGGATTTTTTCCTGAATCTCATTCATAGGTTAATAATCTTCTGAAATAACGGATAAAGGTAAAAATAAATGTTCGCCAGTGTACAAAAAACTGAACGATTTTGAACACCTCTATTTAGAAGCCCCATCATAATATGTTGTTAATCAATATCATATTGTAAATGGCACGGATTTAGTTTAAAAGATGAAACCAAAAAACCAGATTTCATGGATCGGATCATTGAAAAGAAGAAATGGACTACAAAAAAAATACTGCAATATGCCGCCATTGCGGTTTTTGTTTTTTTTCTTCTTTACATTTTTATTTTCCGCGACCGGTCGAGCCGGATCAATATTGATAAAAACCAGGTTACAATAGCTACGGTCAGTTCTGACAATTTTCAGGAGTTTATCCCGGTGGATGGCGTCGTTCAGCCCCGGATCACAATCTATATCGATGCCGTATTAGGGGGCACTGTCGAGACGAAATACGTTGAAGACGGGGCGGAAGTGAAAAAAGACGACACAATTCTGAAACTCAGCAATGCGAACATGCAGTTGAGTTATATGGACCAGGAAACCAGGATGTATGATGCCATCAACAACCTGCAGAATTCACGTATTGCCCTGGAACAGAATAAATTTCTCCGCCAGAAAGAGATCACCAACCTGTTATACCAGATCGATGAAGTAAGAAATGAATTTGAACGGGCTCAAAAGCTTTATGATGAAGGTGTTTATACCTTAAAGGAATACGAGGATGCTAAAAGGAATAATGAATTTTCCAGCAAGCAGCTTTCGATCAGCATTGAACTGCAGCGGCTGGATTCAATCTCGGCTGAAGAGCAGAAAAGGCAGATTACCGCTTCTGTCGAGCGGATGAAGACAAACCTCACTCTTTTGCGGAGCAACATGGAAAAACTGTTAGTCAGGGCTCCTGCCGATGGCGTGCTTTCCTCATTTAATGTTGAAATAGGAGAAACCCGTTCGGCCGGAGAACGGCTGGGTCAGATCGACATTATGGACGGTTTCAAAATGCGTGCAAATATTGATGAGCGATATGTTTCGAGGGTAGTGCCGGGGCAGGAGGCAGAACTGGATTTCAGTGGAAAGACTTATCAGTTGTACGTGAATAAGATCTATACCGGTGTCACGGGCGGAGCTTTCCAGGTGGATATGCTATTCAAAGATGAGGTTCCGGATAACATCAAACGCGGGCAGACCATACAGATGCGTTTGCAGTTCAGTACGCCAACCGAGGCACTGATCCTTAAAAGAGGTGGATTCTTCCAGCAGACCGGCGGGAATTGGGTATATGTTGTGGATCCATCAGGTGATTACGCAATCAAAAGAAACATTCGCCTGGGAAGGCAAAATACCCGGTTTTACGAAATACTGGAAGGACTGGAACCCGGCGAACAGGTGATCATATCTTCTTATGACAGTTTTGGGAATAAAGATAAGATCATGCTGAAATAGTCGTCAGCCCCCACCCCGTCCCTCCCCCAATTGGGGGAGGGAGAAAGGGAGGGGGCAAACTAATAACCAATAACCAATAACCAATACCATGCGCGAAATAGTTATCGTAGTCCCGGATTTCGAACCCGAACAGAATGTAGAGATTGAAGTAACGATCAATGGCCGGAAAAAGATCATCCACTATAGAGTTGAATTGCTTCATTTCGAAGCGGAAGGTGCTCCGCCTAAAGATAAAGTGACCGTATTGAAGCATAAGATCGCCTCCCATGAAAAAGATTGGGAACTGGTAGAGATCGGAGCGCCGATAAATGATAAGGTACCACTGATGTTCAGGAAGAAAAGCGGTTAGCGGTCATCAGTCATCAGTCATCAGTCGTCAGTCGTCAGTCGTCAGTCATCAGTCGTCAGTCATCAGTTTAACAATTTAACAATTTAACAACTACCTAATGACCACTTTATGACCACCTAATGACAACCTAATAACCAATAACCAATACCCAATAACCATAAATGCTTCTGAATTTCTTCATAATATTACTCCGCAGCTTCGTCAAAAGAAGGATTTATTCCATAATCAACATATTGGGGCTAGCCATCGGCATTACCAGCTTCATCCTGATCATGCTTTACGTTTTTGACGAGTTGAACTACGACCGCCATTACAGCAAGGCTGACCGGATTGTAAGGGTTTGTATGATCTATGATTTTGGAGGAGTAGGGGAAAATTCTGCCAGTATGCCTTTTCCGGTAGCATACACCCTGAAATCGGAATACCCTGAAATGGTGGAGGAAGTGGTGCGTGTTTTCAATTTCCAGTCTGACCGCAGCTTGCTGGAGTACGAAGGTCGGAAATTCAACGAAAGCGGTTTTTTCTTTGCAGACTCAACTTTTTTTGGAATTTTTGAACATGAATTCATTAGCGGAAACCCTTCTACAGCTCTCCTGGAGCCAAACTCCGTTGTGATCACTGAAACTACAGCCCGAAAATATTTCCGGGGTGAAGACCCGATGGGGAAAGTCTTTAAGTTCGAGACTTATCTGCCATTGAAAGTGACGGGTGTTATTAAGGACGTTCCCCGGCAGACCCATTTTCGTTTCGATTTCATTGCTTCATTAAGCTCCATGAAACAAACTTTTGGTGGTAAACTTCCCGGCACATGGGTCTGGAATCCCTGCTGGACTTATATATTACTGGCAGAAGATGTTGAGCCTTCGCAACTGGAGACCAACTTTCCCTCCTTCATTCAAAATTTTTATTATGACGCACAGCGGGAAAGTATCGTGATGTACCTGCAAAAGCTTACCGATATCCATCTCCATTCCCGACTCGATTATGAGATCCGGCCCAACAGCAATTATACCTATATCGTTGTTTTATTGGTTATTGCCTTGTTTCTCCTGATGATCGCCGCGATCAACTTTATGAATCTTTCTACCGCAACAGCCGGTTCCAGAGCCAGGGAAATCGGCATTCGCAAAGTCATAGGGGCTGACCGTCTTAAACTCATCATTCAATTTATAGGTGAATCACTGGTCATGACCCTGATTGCCTTCATGTTATCTTTTTTATTGATCGAGATATTTCTACCCAGTTTCAACAACCTGACCGACAAACAAATACAGTTTGATTACCTGCTGAATCCGGTCAAGTTGCTCTATCTTACAGGCCTCTGGTTCATCCTGGGAACATTATCAGGTACTTACCCGGCTTTGTACTTATCCTCTTTCAAACCCATAACCATTCTCCGGGGAAGTCCTGTCAGCGCTGCCCGGAGTGGAATGGCGCGCAAGATTCTGGTTGTTTTCCAGTTTACGATCTCAATAGGCCTTATCATAGGTACCGTCATGATCTTCCGCCAGGTGAATTATCTGAGAAAAGCCGAATTGGGTTTTAAGCCGGATAACATTATCATGTTGAGAATAAACCAGACAAAAGTATCAAGGAATTTTGAAACTTTCAGGAATGAACTTCTGAAAAATCCTGATATCATTAATGTTACGGCTTTAGACGACATTATCGGGGCATCCCATAATACGCATGAGTTCTGGTTTGAAGGGATGAAAGAGAAGGAGTGGCGGTTTTTCCCTGCACTCATTGTCAGATATGACTTTCTCGAAACTTTTGGGATTGAGAAGGTGGCGGGCAGGGATTATAACAGGGAAAACAAAACTGATCCGGAAAAAGGTTTACTGGTAAACGAATCGTTGGTAAAGCACATGGGCTGGTCGTCAAATGAAGAAGCCCTGGGTAAAAAATTCCGGTCATTGAACGGTGATGAAAACATCATCGGGGTTTTCCGCGATTTTCAGCCTACTTCATTTCATGAACCTGTCGGTCCGTTTATATTAAATATGAAGGAAAAACCGGGAGAGATTAATTTTTTCATGAAATATGCAGCCATTCGCTCAACAGGGCAGAATGATCAGAAGGTTTTATCTTACCTGGAAATGAAATGGGGTGAATTTGAGAAAGATAAGCCTTTTGATTACTTCATGCTGAAGGATGAATTGAAAAGATTATACCTCGATGAAAACAATCTTGGAAACCTTTCACTGGCTTTCACTCTGCTCATCCTGTTTGTAGCGGCGATGGGCCTGTTTGGCCTGGCTTCCTTTATGGCTGAAAAAAGAACGAAAGAAATCGGAATCAGAAAAGTTATGGGCGCATCAGTGCTGAATATTCTCGTACTGCTTCAGCGGGAGTTTACCTGGCTGATCCTGATTGCCATGGTCATTGCCTGGCCGGTCAGTTACTTTTTGGTAGATACCCTTTTCCTGCAGCAGTTTGCAATCAGGGTGCCTTTTAATATCTGGATTTTCCTTCTGTCAGGCCTGTTTGCGCTGGTAATCTCATTGCTGATCATCAGTTATCGTGCATTGAAAGCATCCATGATCAACCCGGTTGAAACTTTGAAATATGAGTAAGGAAAACCTGCCGGCAATATTTCTGATGATCCTTTTTGGGATGATGGTTGGCATTGACGGGATTATGGCACAGGAGAGACGCTTTTACAAGGCTGAACGAATTGTGGGAGATGCGCCTGTGGTGGATGGCAAGATTAATGAAGCGGCCTGGGATTCAACAGGATGGGAAGGCGGCTTTATCCAGCGTGAGCCTTATGATGGCAAAGCTCCTACGCAATTGACTGAATTTAAGATAATATATGATGATGAGGCGCTCTATGTCGCCATCCGCGCTTATGATACGGAACCTGACAGGATAGAAAAACGCCTGATCCGCCGTGATGAGATGGAAGGTGACCTGGTTGCCATTCAGATCGATAGCTATTTTGACCGGAGATCTGCTTTCTCTTTCATGGTAAATGCATCCGGAGTTAAGATTGATTATTCCATTTCAAATGATGAGGAAGATGATGCAACCTGGGATCCGGTCTGGTACGTTAAAACATCCGTTGATTCACTGGGATGGCTGGCTGAAATGAAGATCCCCTATACACAATTAAGGTTCGCAAAAGCTGAGCAATACCGGTGGGGACTGCAGGTCGGGCGCATTCTTTATCGGCTTGATGAATTGTCGCTCTGGCAACCCATTCCGATGGATGCACCAGGGTGGGTAAGCCTGTTTGGCGACCTTAACGGGATTAATGGCGTCAAACCGAAAAGGGAGGTGGAACTTCTTCCTTATATCATGGGAAAGATAGAAAATTACGAAAAAGAAGAAGGAAATCCATACTCCGATGGCAGGGATTACGGTTTTAATGCCGGAATTGACGGCAAGGTGGCTGTCACCAACGACCTGACAATGAATTTCACCATAAACCCTGATTTCGGACAGGTTGAAGCCGACCCTTCTGTTGTAAATTTATCTGCTTTTGAGACTTTCTACAATGAAAGAAGGCCTTTTTTTGTAGAAGGGAACAATATTTACGATTACCAGTTAACTGAAGGTAATGGCTCGATTTCCTTCGACAATCTCTTCTACTCGAGAAGGATCGGTCGACAACCCCACTTCGAGCCGGAAATTGCAGATGGTGAATTCATGAAAATGCCCGGAAATAGCCCGATCCTCGGTGCTTTTAAACTGTCCGGAAAGACTCGCGACGGATGGTCGGTCGGGGTAATGGAAAGTGTCACCAAAGAGGGCTATGCGCTTATTGATTCTGATGGAGTTGAAAAGAAGATCACCGTCGAACCCTGGACCAATTATTTCAACGCCCGTCTGCAAAAAGACTTCAAACAGGGTAAAACCATCCTGGGGGGAATGTTTACAGCAACAAACCGCTTTATCCAGGATTCTACCCTTGATTTTTTGCCCGCTTCGGCTTACACGGCAGGGCTGGATTTCACCAACTACTGGAAAGATAAGACTTATTATCTGAACCTGAAAGGTGCTTTTAGTCATATTACCGGTAAACCTGAAGCTATAACTGAATTACAGCAATCGCCGGTGCATTATTACCAACGTCCGGATATCAGCCATGTAAAGTTAGATTCCACCCTGACTTCTTTATCCGGGTATGGGGGCACGGTTGAATTCGGTAAACAGGCCAGTGGGCACTGGCGTTATATGGGAAGGGTTGCCTGGCGTTCTCCCGGCCTGGAGTTGAATGATATGGGCTATATCCGCCAGGGCGATATCATCCAGCAGGTTCTTTGGGCCGGCTATGAGATTTGGGAACCGGTTGGCATTTTCAGGTCGCTTAACATTAACGCCGATCAATATACCGGTTGGGATTTTGGAGGAAATCCCATATATCAAGGTGCTGAGCTCGGCATAAATATGGAGTTTAAAAATTTCTGGGAATTCAGTTTGGGAGGAGAATTTCAGGGGCAGGCGGTCGACCGGTATAACTTGCGCGGCGGACCAGCCATGTTCGTTCCCGGTGGCTTTTCATCATGGGTTTATGTTCAATCAGATTCCCGGAAAAAGTTTGTTACAGATCTGCTGGCATTTTATTACGGAAGCAAATATGACAATGGTGAAATGGTTCGTTTTGAGCTGAAACTTACTTACAGGCCTTTTAAGGCATTACAGCTGGCAATCGAGCCTTCTTTTGAATTTGGCCATGACCGGCTTCAATATGTGGAAACGATCGGAGATATCCCCGGAAACCGTTATATCATGGGACGTATCGATAACCAGAATATTATGGCCAATATCAGGATTAATTATAGTATAACGCCCGATCTGACCATTCAATACTGGGGACAGCCATTTGTATTTGCCGGTAAATACACTGAATTTAAAAGATCGTCAGAAACCATGTCATCATCTTATTATGACCGTTTTCATGTTTTCAGCCCAGATGAGATGGATTATGATTCGGAAAATGAAGTATATCACGTGACTGAAGCTGGCGAGGAAGGCATTAATTACAGCTTTGACAATCCCGACTTTAAGGTCTTCGAATTCCGCTCGAATTTGGTGGTCAGGTGGGAATATATTCCCGGATCGGCGGTTTACCTGGTCTGGTCGCAGGGAAGAATAGGAGAGGACAACATCGGGGAACTCGATTTCGGGCCGGATATGGATGCGTTATTCGATATCAAACCGCATAATATCTTTTTGGTGAAATTTACTTACAGATTGAGTTTATGATGGGATTTCCAGTAACAGAAAGCAATTAATAACCGTCTAAGACATAAAACTGAAAAAAATGATTAAAACTGTCAATTTAACCAAGGTTTTCCGCACCGACGAAGTGGAAACAACAGCTTTGAACAACGTAAGCTTCGCTATTAAGCCGGGAGAATTTGTAGCCATCATGGGTCCGTCGGGATGCGGGAAATCGACCCTGCTCAACATCCTTGGACTGCTCGACAACCCGACAGGCGGGGAATATTTCTTTAACGGGGCTGAAGTATCCCGTTTTACCGAACGGCAGCGGGCCCGTATGAGGAAAGAGAACATCGGCTTCGTTTTTCAGAATTTCAACCTGATAGATGAGCTGAACGTTTATGAAAATGTCGAATTACCGCTGATCTACCTTGGTCTGTCGGTAACTGAGAGGAAGAGAAGGGTTGCAGAGGCTCTGGAGCAAATGCAGATAACACATCGCAGGAAGCATTTCCCGCTGCAGCTTTCCGGCGGACAGCAGCAGCGCGTGGCCGTAGCCCGTGCCGTCGTCGCCAATCCCAAGCTGATCCTGGCCGATGAGCCCACCGGTAACCTCGACTCAGCAAATGGCGAGGAAGTGATGAACCTGCTTGAACGGCTGAACCAGCAGGGCACGACCCTTATCATCGTGACCCACTCCCAGCGCGATGCCGAATACGCGCACCGGATCGTCCGCCTCTTCGACGGCCAGATCGTGACGGAAAACATAAGAGCATAAACAAATGTTCCAGAGTTCCAGGGTTTCAGAGTTCCAAATCCATCTTGAATTCTGAAACTTAGATATGGAACCTTGGAACCCTGAAACTTTGGAACAATAAAACCCTGGAGTCATGTTTAAAAATTTCCTTATATCCGCGTTCCGCAATTTATTGAGAAATAAGTTCTATACTATCCTCAATATCCTGGGGCTATCGATTGGCCTGGCGGCGTTCATCTTCATCCTGCTTTATGTCAGGGATGAAATCACTTATGATAAATATAATGTGAAGCATGAACGGATCTATCGCATCGAATCGGATTTTAATATCTCCAATCGCCACGACATCTTTGCCATAGTGCCGGTACCCATGGGCCCCGCGTTTAAGCTTGAATTCCCCGAGGTGGAGGCTTTTGCACGACTGACCGATGTGGGCAATGCACTGTTCAGGTATGGAGATAAGGAATATTATGAGGAGGACTTCTATTTTGCCGATTCCAACATTGCCGAGGTTTTTACGATAAAATTCCTGATGGGCACACCGGAAAAGGCTCTTACTGAGCCTTATACTATGGTACTAACGGAGAAAGTCGCACATAAATACTTTGGCGATAAAAACCCTGTCGGGGAAATGATCCAGACGGGTTCGGGTAAATCTTATAAAGTTACGGCAGTTATTGAGGATCTGCCATCCAATTCGCATTTGAAATATGGCGCCCTTTTATCCATAGTAACATTCGAAGATCTCTTCGGCCGCGATAATTTTAACAGCATGAAGCCGATGGATTTCTGGAATATCGGGGTTTATACCTTCATTCTTGTGAATGAAAACTCCGGCATGCAAAGCATCGTTGACAAATTTCCGGCTTTTTATGAGAAATACATGAAACCTATCGGTGACCAGATCAACGCGAGTTATGCCCTTCGCTACACACCTCTTGCCGGAACCCATTTTACCCAGGGACTCGGCGCCGAGCTGCCCACAGGCAATATGGCCTATATTTACATTTTTACGGCGGTTGCTTTCTTTATATTGCTCCTGGCCACCATTAACTATATGAACATGGCCACGGCCCGGTCGGCCAACAGGGCGCGCGAAGTGGGTATGCGAAAGGTCGTTGGCGCCTACAGGAATCAGCTGGTTACGCAGTTCCTTTCCGAATCGGTCTTAATGGCAGGAATTGCCTTGTTCATAGCCCTCTGCATCGTTTTTATCCTGCTGCCCGATTTTAACCAGCTTTCAGGCAAATCTCTCGAGTTTTCCCTGTTCACCCAACCCTTCGTCATCTTCATGGTTCTTCTGATCACCCTGCTGGTAGGCATTATCTCCGGTAGTTACCCTTCTTTCTATCTTTCTTCTTTCATCCCTATGACCGTTTTGAGGGGAACAGTTTCAAAAGCCGGTAAAAAAAGCGGCTTTCTGCGAAAAGTACTCGTCGTCATCCAGTTTTTCATCGCCATCATCATGATAATCGGTACGATCGTCGTATCAAGCCAGCTTAAATTCCTGCGCAACACCGACCTGGGATTTAAAAAAGAAAATCTCATCGTTTTGGAGATGCAGGATTCAACTTTTCGCAGTAAAGCAGAATCCTTTAAAAACGAATTGCTGCAAAACCCGGATATCATCAGCGCAACAAATAGCATCGGCGTACCGGGCAATATCCAGTGGATACAGGTAATGCGCGTGGAAAGAGAGGATAAAATGGCTGATATGGCTTTGATCCTTGCTCAAACCGATTACGATTATGTACAGACGATGGGTATGGAAATCGTTAAAGGACGTGATTTCGACCGGAACATGGGCACCGATAAGACGGAAGCGGTTATCATCAATGAGACTGCGGTAAAGACACTGGGCTGGGAAGATGATCCGATCGGCAAAAAAATACAATATGGTTTTGACCTCGAAGGAGATGAAGGCCGGATCATGAAAGTTATCGGTGTGGTGAAAGATTTTCATTTCCGGTCGTTGCACAATAAGATCGAGCCCGTCGTCTTTTTTATCAGCGATGTTCCCAGGTATATGCTGACTGCAAGGTTAAAAGAGGGTAAGGAAAAAGAAGCCATTGACTTCATCGGGGAAAAATGGAATGCTTTCGGAGCCGGCCGTCCTTTTGATTACCGGTATATTACCCAGATTCTTGAGGATCAATATGAAGGGGAACAAAAAATCGGGGTGATCTTCAATATGGCCACGATGATTACCATTTTTATTGCCTTGCTTGGCCTGCTTGGGTTATCATCTTTTGTAACCGAACAACGCACCAAAGAGATCGGGATACGTAAAATCCTGGGCGCTTCCGTTGGGAATATTCTCAAACTACTTTATAAGGAATTTGTCCTGCTGATCATCATCGCCTTTGTTTTTGCCGTTCCGGTAGCCTGGTGGCGGCTCGACATCTGGCTGAACGACAGCTTCATCTACCATACCAGCCTGAACTGGGTCTATTTCTTACTTGCCGGCCTGATGGCGTTCGTAGTCGGCATGCTGACCATCAGCTTTTATATTGTCCGCACTGCCACCAGCAACCCGGTGGATGCAGTGAAATGGGAATGATATAATACATTCTGAATTTTCCATTTTTTATTTGGAAAGTTTACACCTTAGTTTTAGCCTGAATTATTCACAAAAATAAAAAAAAGTAGGGGATTATTTGGTTATCTCATTGATATTCAATATCTTTGAGGTGCAAAAAACAAACATCCCCTATGCATAAAATTACAAAAGAAAAAGCAAA
>Ga0247841_10004220_pt1 | contig 25045 bp, 22 predicted proteins | sample LaCruzMarch2015__2_FD_192410 | JGI IMG/M metagenome (GOLD analysis project Ga0247841, IMG submission 192410) | Freshwater microbial communities from meromictic Lake La Cruz, Castile-La Mancha, Spain - LaCruzMarch2015_18m | ecosystem: Environmental > Aquatic > Freshwater > Lake | place: Spain... | reverse complement strand
TACTGCAAAACAAACATTTTTATGTGCCATAGAGATGATAATTAAATGAAATGAAGGAATCTTACACTAAAACTAGCAATTAAAACATCCCAAATTTACCATTATCCCTCGAATGGCAAAAAATGGGTTTTAATGATTCAGTGATACACGTTGATCTGATCTCCACCGAAAACCGCACCGTCACCGCCGATCTCGCCAACGGTCAAAAACTGGTGATCTACCAAAACGGTATCTTTACTGTCTAATGTGAGCTGTTATAACGAAATTCGAACGTTTTTTAAGAATAATTATTAACTTGGAGCTCACAGCCCTGCCTGCCTGCCGGCAGGCAGGGTCGGCCCGCCGCCCGCACCCCTGCCCGCCTCTGGAGGGGGTGGGCCTAGCTGTTCGCGTTATTTATAATTCCGCCTTCGCGGAATTTTCTTTTTTGCGCGCGATACAAAATCATTTAAACAATCCCCTCAATTTTAATCCTCGATAATCCATACTTCTCAAATTCATCCAACAGTTGATCTTCTAGTTCGTCCAATAATTTCCACTTTACTTGATCATCATAATTTCCCTTTTGATATCTCTGATCATAAATCATATGAGAAAGTCGTAGAGCTAACTCGTCCCAAAATATATCCTCTCGATGTTTCTCATTAAAATTCCAGACTTGATTAGATAATTTATCTGTCCAATCTGGTTTATAGTCATTAATATTCTCTGGTTTTTTAATTTCAATAGGCTTTGACATCCCAAACTTTTCAGCCAACGATTTCCAGAAACCCAGAAGTTGTGATTTCCACCCATTTTCCTTATCCCAATCCTTAATTAATTCGTAAAAATCAATTGCCTTGTAGATTTCTAAATATTGTTTTTTAGTTAGAGATATTTGGTTTTCAATCAGTTTATTTTTCATGGTTGATTCTACAATTTATTAATTAGTCTTAATAGGGTATGTAATCAATTGACTCCGGTTTTCATTCGGGTATATTTAAATTATGAAAAATGAAAAAGTAAACGTCCGTGGATTTGAAATAATAGTATTTAAGAAAAACCTTAGTGATTATGTATCTCTAACCGACATGGCAAAATACAAGAACGCCGACGATCCTCGATATGTAATTCAAAACTGGATGAAGACACGATTTACTGTCGATTTTTTAGGAATATGGGAACAAATTTATAATAATAATTTTAACCGTGTCGAATTCGACACCTTTAAACTCGAAGTTGGAACAAACGCTTTTGTAATGACCCCGCAAAAATGGATTATCAAAACAAATGCCATTGGATTAATTTCTAAATCTGGTCGCTATGGCGGCGGTACTTTTGCTCATCAGGATATTGCTTTTGAATTTGCTTCTTGGCTTAGCCCTGAATTCAAACTTTATTTAATCAAAGAATTCCAAAGGCTAAAAAATGAAGAAAATGAAAGATTATCCCTCGGCTGGGATGTCAAACGCCAGTTAACTAAAATTAATTATCGAATTCATACTGATGCCATCAGAGAAAATTTAATCCCTACTTCTTTAACTAAAAATCAAATCAACATTATTTATGCCTCAGAGGCAGACGTTTTAAATGTCGCTTTATTTGGGAGAACAGCCAAGAAATGGCGTGAAGAAAATAAAACCAAAGAGGGTAATATTCGTGATTATTGCGACGTTACTCAATTGGTAGTTTTAGCTAATCTCGAAGGAATAAACGCCGACTTAATTCGTCAAAATTTACCTCAACAGAAAAGATTGATAAGATTAAACCAAACAGCCATTTTTCAAATGAGGTCATTAATCAATAATTCTTCGATTAAAAAGTTAGAAAGTAAGCTGTAATTACAAATTCGTACATTAATTTTTTTGCATTTTCTTTTTCCTCCGCGCGGCGTCGTGCACCCTTCCCTGACGCGAATTCCCTGAGTGTGACGCTACCGGGAGTCGAACCCGGGTTAGTAGGATGAGAACCTACCGTCCTAACCACTAGACGATAGCGCCAAATGAAGCCTTATGTTGTACAATTAAAACAGATGAATTCTATCAAATTTCGTCATCAAATTCTCCTAATTCTCATCACTGCTCTTTCTTCTACTGTATTCTGGCTGATATTTTATCTCAATATTCCCTCGATTTTAGGCTTCCCAAATACTACTCTTGAAACAATTTTTGCTAACTATGACGGCCCCAACTACATGGTCATCAGCAAATGCGGTTACAATCGGGATTGTATTGCCCAAAATTTTTCCCTTCCCTCCGCCTTGGAATACTATCCGGCCCATTTTCCCGCCTTTCCTCTTATAATCCGTATTTTTAACTATCTTGTCTCCGGGCCGAAATCAATGCTTTTGGCCACTCTTTGCGGCTCAATTCTCCTAAGTTTAGCCGCCTATAAATTTTTCAATCAATTTGTTAATTCCAAAAAATCACTTTGGCTTTCTATAGTTTTATTATTTTTCCCGGCCAGGCTTTTTATTCTTCGCCAAATTGGCGCCCCCGAAACCTGGTTTATAGCTCTGACTCTTCTTTCTGTCAGTTTTTTTAAAGAGAAAAAATATTTCTATTCAGCTATTTCTGCCGCCTTTTCTCTATCTTTCAAAAGCCCTGGTGTTCTCCTTGGAATATCATATTTGTTTTTGGCTATTTATGAACTTTTTGGCAAAAAACAAAAAATTAAATTTATTTTTCAAAAATATTTCTATTTCCTTTTAATTCCCGTTACATTATTTTTGATATTTAATTTTTATCGCCTTCAAACCGGGGACTTTTGGGCCTATTTCAAAAGCGGCGACAATTTTCATCTCAGCCTTTTACCCTATTCCGTTTTTGTCAGTAACAAATCCTGGATCAACACAATCTGGCTCGAAGATGTGGTTTATATCTACTTTATCGCCATATATGGTGTTTATCGTTTACTCAAAAAAAATAGATACGAAATTACCGCCGTCTTTCCTTTTGTTTTTCTTTTAGCCACCCTATTTGTCGCTCACCGGGATATTAGCCGTTATATTTCTCCTATTTATCCTTTCCTTCTTCTTTCGTTTCAAAGGTTTCTCACTCAAAAATCGATCAAAATAATTTTTCTTATTCTTTTACCTGCCATTATTTTATATTCCATTAACTTTGTTATCGGCAACATCGCCCCGATTGCCAACTGGGCGCCTTATCTCTAGTCTTCAACATGACCGATATTGTCCAAATCCGCTCCACTGATCAATCAATCAGAAACCATCTGAAAAATTACATGTCTGCACTGGAATCCGGTGAAATTCATCTTTCTCATTTGGTTGAAACCTATAAACAAATGCAGTCGTCAATGCATAAGGGCTTTGCCTTGGAAAAAGTTGATATAAATGCCCTAACCTATTCCCTTACCAGAATCCCAAGGTGTTTTTTCTATGCCGAAACTTTACTATTGGGTCAACATATTTCAGATTTTCAGGACAAATACTTCGATGTCACTTCCTGGCAAAACAAAGTTGCCCCGGATCGGAGAAGACAGGTATTATACAATCGTGATTTAAAAACTATCATTACTCTATTAACTTCTGATTCCGATATCGACGATATCATTAATATTCTCATCGCTTTTCAAATAGAGTGGCAAAAAATAGGAAAAATCCTTTCCGATAACGAGATTGATTTAGTTGAAAATGAAAACTTCAAATTATTAGGAATCAATGAATCCGATTGGAAAAAATTAAAGATAATTCTTGGCAATAAGTGGAAAGACCGCCTCCTCGCTACAAAAAATATTAAAGATATTAATATTATATTAGTATCCCATTCTGATGACAAATACCGCCAAACAGTTTCTTCTTGGTGGAACAACATTTTCGTCAAATCATTTTATCTTGATTTCCCTAATCTTCCTGTATATTTTATTTCTTCGAATTTGCATAGCCTGGTTAATATTATTGGCCGTTATGTCATTCAAAAAGAAGATGATATTTTTTATTATATCCACCAGAAACATCCCGATCTGGAAAAAGAGTGGCAATCTGTAAAAGATGGTAATAATCAGCTAAGAATTACTGATTTCCTCTATTATATTTCTGCTCAATATTTTCGGTCACACCCCATTGATTTTGCAAAAAAAACAGAATATGAAAATGGCCTAGGAATCAAAAGAATTCAAAGCGCCAATGAATTATTATGTAACGCTCAAATAATTCCCGTCAGTATTTTCTCAAAATTACCCGAAATCGATCCGGCTCTGACAATTAAAAACATTGAAAAAATATCTAAAAGTAATGCTGTAATTATTAATATTGATTATCCTCTTGGTTTTGCTGCCTATTATATTTTTAAAGAGATTTTAACCAAACAAAAAAATTTAAAGGGTTTATATTTTATTGGTAAAGCCGCCATTCTTTCCGGTGAAATCGGCGATATTCAGATTCCGTCATCAGTTTTCGATGAAAGAACCGGAAACATCTTTCAGATCAACAATTGTTTTAATAATGATTTCCCTCTAATTTCAAAACAAAGCCGGGTTTTCTTAAACCAAAAATCTATTTGTGTTCACAGTCCATATCTAGAAAACGACAATCAGCTCAAAGGCTATACCGAAGCCGGTTTTAATATTATTGAAATGGAATCAGGTCCTCTTTTGACCTCAATTTCAGAGTGGCAAACAAACAAAGAAATTCCTCAAAACATTATTTGTAACGTAGGGAAATTACCTTTTGACTACGGAATAATTAATTATGCCTCCGACAACCCTCTGGTAGAAAATTTAGGTGAAGGTCCTATGGCAATAAGGGGAGTTGAGCCGACTTATTTGGCCACTATCAGTACAATTCAGCGGATTCTCGACCTAGAGAGCATATAATTTTCCTCCGTCATCCTCAACCATCCCGTTCATCATCATTTGCGATATCAAAATTGAAGTTTCCGGAATTTTTTTATTAATTTCTCTTGACAGTTCATCAATGGTTAGCGATTCCCGATGTAAGACATCCAGTATTTTTTTATAATCAGAAGAAATCAAAGTATCATCAAAAAATCCCATTTGTTTTACTTCGCCGGGTTTCCCTAATATTTCAGATGGGCTGATAGCAATTTTTGCCAGGTTTTGTTGTAAAAGCCAATTAGTTCCCATCGAGGCCGTTGATGTAATCGGGCCGGGAACCGCAAATATCTTTTTTTTCTGTCGGATTCCCATTTTCGCCGTTATCAAACTTCCTGATTTAATTCCGGCTTCAACTATCAATATTCCCATGGTTGAAATTCCTGCCACAATTCTGTTTCTTTGAGGAAAACTCCACAAGGTCGGTTTAAAATTCGGTTCATATTCGGAAACGACCAATCCTCCCTTTTCCAAAATCTTAGTATACAAATCATCATTTTCCGAAGGCGTTAAACAATCAAGTCCGGAGCCGAGGACAGCAATAGTTTTCCCGCCAAGTTCCACACATGTTTTATGAGCTTCACTGTCAACGCCATACATAAAACCGGAAATAATAGTAATTTTATCAGTCACTAAATCGGGCATAAACATGGCAATAATCTCTTTTCCGTATTTTGTCATCCTTCGGCTACCGACCACACTTAATGTTTTCAGGTATAACCCGGGCTTCCAATCTCCGCGATAATATAGCTTTTTAGGGCAGCTCTGTAATTTTTTTAATTCGGAAGGAAATTCGGCATCATCCCTATAAATTTCTTGAATTTTCCACTTTTTCCATTCATTTAACATACGTTTTCATAATATCTGATTTGTTCCCCCAAAATACAGACAGCATCTACCCGATATTTTATGTATTTTTTGTTAATTTCCGGTCTTGTCATTAAATATATTTGCGCTACCTTTTTAATTTGAGATATTTTCCATGAACTTATCATTTCTTCCGGTATACCAAATTTATCATCACTCTTAAATTTAACTTCTACAAAAACCAGCCAATCATTGTCGGCCATTATTAAATCGATTTCTCCGATATCACACAAGAAATTTGATTCAATCCACTCAAATCCTTTTTCTGTCAAATATTTTTTTGCCAAATCCTCCCCGCTTCTGCCCTTGTTATAATTTTCAATTTTTACTTTCATAATAATTTTAGTCTCCCTTGTCAAAGGGAGATTTAGAGGGATTTGGTTTTATTCCCCGTTTCTGATTCTGTACTGCAAAGCTTCCGCCACATGAAACTCGCTGATTTCTTCGCTCTTCCCTAAATCCGCAATTGTTCTCGATACTTTTATTAACCTAAAATAAGTTCTGGCGGATAAATTAAATTTATTCACTGCCTGCTTTAAAAGTAAATTAGCTCCATCTGTCAATTTAGCAAACTCCTTAAGGTGAGAATTTTTCATATCAGAATTACTGTGAACTCCGGAAATGTTTTTAAATCTTTTTGTTTGAATTTCCCTGGCTTCGATTACTCTCCCTCTGATTATTGCCGAAGATTCACCTCTGGACCAGGCTTCAACATTAACCATTAATTTATTAACATCTACGGCCGGTACATTAAGATGCAGATCAATTCTGTCCATTATCGGTCCGGAAAGTTTTTTTTGATAATTCATAATTTGATGCACACTGCATTTACATTCTTTTTTTAAATCTCCTAAAAATCCACACGGGCAGGGATTCGCTGCCGCCACCAGCATAAATTGTGCCGGGAAAGTCATTGATCCGGCGGCTCGGGAAATTGTTACCTTACCGTCCTCCAATGGTTGTCTCAAAGCTTCCAATGCATTTCTGCCAAATTCGGGAAATTCGTCCAAAAACAATACTCCTCGGTGAGCCAATGAAACTTCACCGGGATGTGGGTTTGAACCGCCGCCTATTAGCCCCACCAAGGAAGTTGTATGGTGAGGAGACCGAAATGGTCGGCTTCTTACCAACGATCCGCCCGGGGGGATATTTCCGGTTACAGAAAATATTTTTGTTACTTCCAGGCTTTCTCTTTCTGTCAGATCAGGTAAAATTCCAGGAATCGCCCGTGAAAGCATTGTTTTCCCGCTCCCCGGAGGTCCCATCATAAAAATATTATGTCCTCCGGCCGCCGCAATTTCTATTGCTCTTTTTGCTTGTTCTTGCCCAAGAATTTCCGAAAAATCAAAATCAGGCCGAAACTCTTCCTCCAACATCTCTCTTTTCACAATTTTTAATGGCTCTATTAATTTATTCCCCCGCAAATGATTCAGTAGTGCCGTTAAGCTATCAATGGGGTAAACATTAACCCCTTCAACCACAGAAGCTTCATTGGCACATAATCGTGGTACAAATAAGTTCTTTACTCCTTGTTCTCTGGCCAATATTGCCAACAAAAACACTCCTCGGGTATGTCGTAAACTTCCGTCAAGAGACAGTTCTCCATAAAAATATGATTTTTCTTTTGGAATTGATATTTCACCCATGGCACTGATTATTCCGATGGCAATAGGTAAATCATAATACGCCCCGTCTTTTGGTAAATCAGCCGGAGCCAAATTAATAGTAATTTTTGCCGTCGGAAATTCAATGTCGGAATTAATAATTGCCGTCTTAACTCTTTCTTTTGCCTCTTCAATTGCTTTGCTGGCCAAACCAACGATTCCAAAACCCGGAAACCCTTTTTCTGCCACATTAGATTCAACTTCCACGTCTACTGCTTTTAGTCCGTAATTGGCTGCACTGAAAATTTTCGTCAACATTTTTTAAAAAGTTTTTCAACATCAATTTTCGGTCGTCCCGGAATCTGCCAATGTCTTTCGCACCTGGCGGTATAGCTTTCAGCTCCTCCCACCATAACAACCGGACTATCATAATCAGCAGGTTTTCCGTTAATTAATCTTTGCGTAAAATAGGCCGAAGAGTTACAGATATTTCCGTCAGGCATATCAAATGTACAAATTGCTGCCAAGCTTGTTATTTTATGAGCCCTGGCAAGCAATTCTCCCATCGGGCCAAATATTTCTCCTTTAAAGTCATGAAGTAACCCTGCCAATACTACATCAATTCCCAATTCATTCATTAAATAATCCACAACTCCCACAATCCTTCCGTCAAAAAATTGAGCTTCATCAATAAACACTTTTTGAATTCCCCCTCGTCTGGAAACGTCATTTAATAAAGCCGCTGAATCAATTACAGGTAATGATTTCACCAAAGTATCTTTATCATGGTTACAGATTTGTCCTTCACCGTATCTCGTATCAATCGCCGGGTTATAAACCACAATTTCAAATTTTGAAACCTTTGCCTGTTTAATTCTTCTGATTAATTCAGTCGATTTCCCCGAAAACATTGGTCCATATATTACTTCAACTATACCTTGTTTCCTTTCTTTCACTTGATCATTATATCAGTAATTTACTACCCGAAAACAACCCGAAACTTGATAAAATAACAATGTGAATTTTCAATTAGAGTCCGACATGAAACCGGCTGGGGATCAGCCTCAAGCCATCGATAAACTCGTCTCCGGGTTAAACTCCGGAGTCTCTAAACAAACTCTTTTAGGAGTCACCGGTTCCGGTAAAACTTTTACCATCGCTAACGTTATTCAACAAACTCAATTACCGACTCTGGTTATCTCCCACAACAAAACTCTGGCCGGGCAGCTTTATCAGGAGTTTAAGGAATTATTTCCCAAAAACAAGGTTTCCTATTTTGTTTCTTATTACGATTATTATCAGCCGGAAGCTTATATTCCTGCATCAGACACCTATATTGCCAAAGAAGTCGAGATAAATGATTTGATCGACAAGCTTCGTCTGGAAGCCACTTCCAATATTTTTTCCGGCAACGACAATATCATTATTGCCTCTGTTAGCTGTATTTACAATATCGGCGATCCTATTCAGTTTAGTGGTCGAACGGTCGATTTTGCCCTCGGTCAAAGCTGGAATAGGCGTGCTTTGTTAGAAAATTTAGTTTCTCTTTATTACACCCGTTCAGAGTTGGAATTTAAACGCTCAACTTTTAGAGTCAGGGGAGAAATCTTTGAAATTTGGCCGTCTTATCAGGATTGGATTTTAACCTTGGAGTTTAAAGAGGGGATACTTATAAAAATTACTAATCGTCACCCTTTTTCCGATCACGAATTTGACCTGCAGGATTTTCGTCTTTATCCCGCCAAGCAATACGTCGGCGCCTCCGGCTCTGATTTAAAGCCAATCTTTGAAAAAATCCGAAACGATTGTCAGAAACAGGTCGAAAAGTTCAAATCTCAAAACAAAATTCTTGAAGCTCATCGAATCCAGCAACGCGTCGAATATGATTTAGAAATGCTCTCTGAAGTAGGTTATGTTAATGGTATTGAAAACTATTCTATCTATTTTGAAGAAAAACGCCGAACAGGCGATCCGCCGTTTACTCTTATCGATTATTTTGTCCACAAATGGGGTAAAAACTTTCTAACTGTTATCGATGAATCACATGTTACCGTTCCTCAAATCGGCGGTATGTACTTTGGGGATTTATCCCGTAAACAAAATTTAGTTGATTTTGGTTTCCGGCTTCCTTCTGCTCTCGACAACCGTCCTCTCAAATTTGATGAATTTACATCTCGTATTCCCAATACTATTTATGTCTCCGCCACTCCTGCTGATTATGAAATAAAAGAATCAAAAAATAACGTTGTCGAACAAATCATTCGTCCTACCGGTCTCATCGATCCACCGATTACTATTCGCCCTAGTAAGTCTCAAATTCCTGACCTAATCAGTGAAATCGCCAAAAGAGTTGCCAAAAAAGAGCGTGTTTTGGTAATCACCATCACTAAACGCATGGCCGAAGATTTATCTACCTATTTATCAGACACTACCAAGACTCCGATCCCTTTTAAAGTTTCCTATTTACACGCCGATATTAAAACACTGGAAAGATCAAACATTTTAGACAATCTTCGTAATGGTAAATTCGATGTTTTAGTTGGTATTAATTTATTGCGGGAAGGTCTTGATTTGCCCGAAGTTACGCTAGTGGCAATTTTAGAAGCCGGGAGTCAAGGCTTTTTGCGGTCAAAATCCTCTCTTATTCAAATCATGGGGCGCGCCTCGAGAAACGTGAATGGGCAAGTTATTTTATATTCCGACACCATGTCCGATGCCATGGAGGGAGCTATCAAAGAAGTCAATCGTCGCCGTCTTATCCAACAAAAATATAACCGGGATAATGACATCACTCCTCAAACCATCATCAAGTCCATTCGGCCCAAAATTATTGAAAACCCCGTAGAGACGTTGCGCGCAACGTCTCTACTAATTGATACTGATCCTGATTCTCTTACTCCTCCTCAAAAAAAGCAATATATCACTAAGCTTAAAAAGGAAATGCGCGCTTTGGCCTCCGACATGAATTTTGAAGAAGCTATTCGTATCAGAGATAAAATCAAAGAAATAGAAAAATTATAGTAAAATAGGCGATTAATGCAAAACTTTCAAACTAAAATTATTGTCAAAGGAGCCAGGGAAAACAATTTAAAAAATGTCTCCTTTGAATTTCCCAAAAACCAGCTGGTAGTTTTTACCGGGGTTTCCGGATCCGGTAAGTCATCCATGGCTTTTGACACCCTTTTTGCCGAAGGCCAGCGCCGTTACGTAGAGAGCCTCTCTTCATATGCCCGCCAATTTTTAGGCAGTATGAAACGTCCCGAAGTTGATTTAATTGAAGGCCTCTCGCCCTCTATTGCCATCAATCAAAAAGCTATTTCTCATAACCCCCGTTCCACCGTCGGTACTGTTACAGAAATTTACGACTATCTAAGATTATTATTTGCCCGTATTGGCCATCCTCATTGTCCCCAGTGTGGCCGTGAAGTTTCCCCGCAAACAACAAAACAAATTGTCACCAATATCATCGATCAGGCCAGGTCTGCCGTCACCGGGCCATTTACCTATCGTCTCTTAATTTTAGCCCCTGTCGTCCGCGATCGACGTGGAGATTTTAAGGGCTTAACCGATAATTTACGTAAACAAGGATATAAATGGATTAGGGTTGATAATTCCGTAATTAATCTGTATTCAGATTTTGGTATAGCCAAGACTAATAAACACAACATCGATGCCGTTATCGATCGGGTCTCTATTAACAAAGATAATCTAAAGGAGACCGGTGAATTATATGCCCGTCTGGTCGATGACGCTGAACAGGCCATGAAATTATCAAATGGTTTAGTTGTCGCCAGTCGGATAGACGACCAATCTTTTGATTTTCCCGAGAAACCAAAAGAAATGTCTGATAATTTATATTCAGAGAATTATGCCTGTCCTATCTGCAATATTTCCCTTCCCGAAATTGAACCCCGGCTTTTTTCATTTAATTCCCCACAAGGAGCTTGTCCCGAATGTAAGGGTTTGGGTTCCAAATTTCAGATCGACAGATCAAAGTTTCCCGAATGGAAGGCGCAATATCTGGAATCCAGATATTATAATTCTCCCTCCGATGCCGTTCGGGAAGAGCTGGAAGATTTAATGATAAAAGAAAACTGTCCGCTGTGTAATGGTTCCCGTCTAAACAAAGATGCCCTTTCATTTACTATTACCGGAAAAAATATTTATGAAGCTACCAGGTTTTCTATTGAAAATTTAACCAATTGGATTGGTGGTCTTGAATCAGAATTAGTAAGTGATAAAGAATTAGAAATCCTGTCTCCCATCAGAAAAGAAATTATTACTCGTTTGGAATTTTTATTAGCTGTTGGTCTTGATTATTTAAGTCTTAATCGGGAAGCCGGTACGCTCTCCAGTGGTGAGTCACAACGTATCCGTCTTGCCAGCCAAATTGGTACCGGTCTAACCGGAGTTTTGTACATTCTTGATGAACCGACTATCGGTCTACACTCTCGCGACAACGATCGGCTTATTGCCACTCTTAAAAAATTAAGAGACCTGGGTAACACTGTCGTCGTCGTCGAACACGATGAAGATGTCATCCGCAATGCTGATTATATCGTTGACTTTGGTCTTTATGCCGGTAAAAATGGCGGTGAAATCGTCGCCCAGGGCTCACTAGAAGATATTGTTAATAGCGATAAATCAATCACCGGTAAATATCTTTCCGGTCGTACTGCCATTACCGGTGTAGCAAAGCAACCTTGTCAAAAAACATCACCCAAAATTTCTATTACCGGTTGCAGTCAATGGAATTTGAAAAATATCAAGGTAGATTTTCCTATTAATCGTCTTATTGCCGTAACCGGTGTTTCCGGGTCAGGCAAGTCTACTCTGATTCATGACACCCTCTATGGTGGTATCAGAAAATCAATATATGGTAGTTATTACGGTACTCTTGGGAAATTTGATAAAATAGAAGGTACCGGAAATATTTCCGATGTTCTCTTGGTCGATCAGTCACCGATCGGTCGGACTCCCCGCAGTAACCCCGCCACTTATACAAAAATTTTTGACGATATCAGAGTTTTAATGGCTAAGACCACCGAGGCCCAAATTCGGGGTTTTGGTGCCGGCCGTTTTTCTTTTAATGTTAAAAGCGGTCGTTGTGAAGCTTGTCAGGGTCAGGGTCAGATAAAAATTGAAATGCAATTTTTACCTGATATTTATGTCACTTGCGATGAATGTCATGGCACAAGATTTAAAGAAGAAACCCTGGAAGTTGATTATAAAGGCAAAAACGTTGCCGAAATTCTCAAACTGACGATAGATGAAGCCGCCGAATTTTTCAAAAATATTCCGAGTTTGAGGCGTAAACTAGACACGATTCAGGAAGTCGGTTTAGGGTATCTGGAATTGGGGCAGCCATCCAATACGCTCTCTGGAGGAGAATCTCAACGTCTCAAAATCAGCCGTGAATTAGTTAAAAAATCAGGTAGTCGGATCTTGTATGTTTTGGATGAACCCACTACCGGTTTACACTTTTATGATATTGATAAATTAATTAAAGTTCTCCGTCAATTAGTTGACAAGGGCAATACTGTTGTCGTCATTGAACACAATTTAGATGTTATTGCCAATTCTGATTGGATAATTGATATGGGCCCGGAGGGTGGGGAAAAAGGTGGGAAAATCATTGCCTGTGGTACGGTTGAAGATATTATCAAATCAAAAGAAAGTTATACCGGCGCCTATCTTGCCAAAAAACTAAAATGAGTCTTCTTGAGAACCTGCCCGACAAACCCGGTATATATATCTATCGCGATATCAATAAAAAAATTATTTATGTTGGTAAGGCCATAAATCTAAGAAAGCGCGTCAGTCAATATTTTCAAAAAGATGATGCCCTAGGAATAAAAACTACTGCCTTAGTTAGTCAAATTAACTCCATCGATTTCAAAATCGTTAACTCTGAAATCGAAGCTCTGGTTTTGGAATCATCCTATATTAAAAAGTACCAGCCCAAATATAATTCACTTTTAACGGATGATCGAAGCTATTTATATATCTGTATTACCAAAGACAAATTTCCCAAAGTATATTCGGTCCACAAATCAACTCTTCCGACAAATGCCGAAATTTTCGGCCCGTTTCCCGATGCTTCTGCCGTAAAAATAATTCTTAAAACTATCCGCCGTCTTTTCCCGTTTTACACTCAAAAACCTCATCCCAAAACCGAATGTCTTTATTGTCACCTTCACCTTTGTCCTGGTCCCAATCCGGATATAAAGCAATATCAACAAAACATCAAAAATATTAAAAAAATATTCAATGGTAAATTCAAAACCGTCGGAAGAAAGTTAAAAAAAGACATGCTCTCATCGTCAAAAAATGAAGACTATGAAGCCGCTTTAATCGCCAGAAACCAGCTTGAAGCCCTAACCTATATTACATCGGGTTGGCATAATATCAGTAATCTCTTTGAAAAAACAAATCTACCGGAAGATGAAATCAGTAGTGCCCTAAATGGTCTTAAAACCATATTGAAACCATATTTTTCCAAACTAGACGACGTCAACCGTCTTGAATGTTTTGATATTTCTCAAATGGGTACCAATTATTTTGTTGGTGCTATGACTGTTTTTGAAGATGGAAAACTAAAAAACGACAAATACAGAAAGTTTAAGATATATACCAAGGTGACTCCCGATGATCAATATATGATGAAAGAAGTCGTCTGGCGCCGTTTAAAACATCCGGAATGGGGGACAGCCGATCTGATAGTTGTCGACGGTGGCAAACCCCAAATTTCCGCATGTTTATCTCTTACAACAATACCTCTTATCGGTTTAGCAAAAAAATTAGAAACAATCACTATCAAAACAGAAAATAAGTGGATAGAAATTAATTTACCTCCAAATTCTCATACTCTTAGGCTTCTTCAACGCTTAAGAAATGAAGCTCATCGTTTTGCTAATAGATATCGCAAAGAATTGATGAAAAAATTATAAAATGAAGATCTCAATAATCGTTCCCTGCTTTAATGAAGAAAAAAGAATTCTCCCGGTTCTAAACTCTCTAAAAAAATCAAAATCATGTGGAGAAATTATTGTTGTCGATGATGGATCAAATCAAAAAACAAAAAAAATTTTAGCAAAAATAAACGGCATCAAATTAGTTACTCATTTAATTAATCAGGGAAAAGCTCAAGCCCTCAAAACCGGTGTACTCCGATCAATATATCCTTATGTTGCTTTTATTGATAGTGATTTGGTTAACTTTACTCCCTTTCATTTAGATAAACTGATTGATCCGGTGGTTAATTCGCACTATGATATTAGTTTTAGTGATAGAGAAAAAGAATATTTTCATAGTCGTCTTTCCGGTTTTTCTATCGCCTACACCGGAGAAAGAGTTTTTAGACGGGAAATCTTAATTTCAAATTTGGATGTTTTTAATGTTAAGGGATATCTCGTTGAGCCTTCAATGAATCGTCGTTTTAATGGCCATTATAAAATTGCTAAAGTGCTATTTAAAGACGTTAGTCAATGTGCCAAGCACAAAAAAAACGGATTCATTGTAGGGTGGAAAAATGATATTAATATGTTGATAAACTATATTGCATTTCTAGGATATTCCGAATTTTTCCGGCAACTATATTTTGCTAAAAAACTACCCTTTTACCGATAAAAACTCTTTCATTTTTTCCAGACCAGCTTTTGGCACGGCTTCTTCAAAATGTTTTCTTGCCGGTTCCAGTCTTTCAATTAACCAATCACTTAAAGCATTTTTCAAATCCAAGGGAAATAATTTTTCTGATTTATAATCAGCTATTAACTCATCCACCTTGTTGTAAGTCACATTACCGCCGAATCTTTCGGGTCTGTTAATTTTAAATTCCCCTTCCTTTTGTCCCCAAAATATCAAAGTTTCCACCCAATTAATCAAAGGGTTAAATTCTATTTCTTTGGGCGGACCATACGCTTTTTTAACCTTATTTCTGATTTCATCAGGGCTATCATGTATAAATATCGCAGAATTCGGTTTTGACTTACTCATTTTAAGATCAATCGCCACTTCCTCTGTTTCTTGTTTCAAATCAACAGATTCCGGTCCGGTTAAACCGGCAATCAAATTTTGATGAATGGCAATTGGGGCAATTACTTCACCCAAACTGTTTTTTAAAGGATTTATAGTTAAATTTTTTGCCACTTGCCGGGCCACTACATGAGCTTTTCTTTGATCCATGCCGGCATGAGCTAAATTAACTCCCATCGTAAATATATCTGCCACCTGTAATGGGGGATAAAACAAAGTTGCCATGCTTACATCACCGCCTTGCTTCTTACCCATTATAGAAATAGACCTTAAATTACGCGAAAGTGTTACATGTTTTCCGACCTCCATAAATGTTTCCCAGTGTTTTAAGTTATCTTCATACAAATCTTTTCCCATAATAAATTCTACTTGGCTCTCGTCAACTCCATAGCACTTTAACGAAGCAATAAGTCCTTGTTTAAAATAATGCTCCGTCGCCCATCTGATATTTTCCCAACTTCCGCCCAACTTGTTATTTAAAAATGAATGAAAATCTGCCAAAAACACTTTACACTTTACTCCGGCCTTAAGAAAATCAGCAATCTTCCCCATAGAAATCAGTCCAGTTCCCAAATGAACCATTCCGGAAATTTCGAATCCAATATAATGAACCAACGGCGTTTTCGTCTCAATTAAATTTTTCAATTCCTCAACCACCAACACCTCCTGGCAGTTTTGAGTAATTAATTTTATTTTTTCTTCTGTTGTCATATGTGAATTATAAACTAATTATTAATCTTAACTAACTCAATGGCTAATTTAACCGCTTCACTTGGATTGTTGGCAGAAATTACTTTTTGTCTTTTTCTATCATCTAAAAATTGACCAATTAGTTTTTGGCTCCATCCGGCAGTATTATTTATAGCAATAACTGGTATTCCGGCTTGATATGCCATAGCAATTTCCATTAAGGTGCCGGAACCACCACTAATAGCTACTAATACATCGCAACTAAGAACAAAAGAGAACTCTCTTCCCCCACCTCTTTGTTGGCCAGTGACAACTTTTAGTGAATTTATTTTCTCTAAACCTGATTTATTTGATCCCCAAATAAACGCAATGGTTTGGCCACCGGCGTCCTCTGCGCTTTGGGCAGCAATAGAGGAAACAGATTCAAAGTCACCTTCAAATCCAAACACTAGAAGTGCATTGTTTTTGGCAATTTCTTTACCCACTTCTTTTGCTAGCTTTTTTATTAAATCTTCAAGTTTTACATCGGCCATAGAACCGATAATACCGATTTGCAATTTTCTCATATTTTTTTTCCTTCCAAAATTTTAATTATTATTAATAACTCCTCTAGTTTATTTATTGTAAAATCAACATTTTGGTCTGGTTTTGTTTCTAAATTAATCCCCACCGTGTGAATGTTAAGAAAGTGTGCAACACGAAGATCTACCTTAATTTCATTACCCACCATAATACACTCTTCTGGTTTAATCTTGAATTTTTTAAATATAAATAAAAATGGTTTTTCAGACGGTTTTGGTGGTTCTTTTCCTTTTTTCCACGTAAAAACCTGATCAAAATAAGAATCCGATAAACCCACCACATTCAGTATTTTTTTTGTTTGTAATGTCGGCGAATTTGTTAATAAAAATATTAACAAACCATTTTTTTTCAGATTTACTAGAAATTTTTTTAAATTTAGATCTTCTTTTAAGAAAGAGGTAACACTAATTGAGTTTAATTTATCATACCAAACCGACCTCGGAATTTTCATTAAATCATATAGCTTAATTGTTGAATCGTCACACTTTTCTATTTTCATCTGGAAAGCCATTTTCTTAGCTCTATTGATATCGCTAATACCATATGTTTTCGCAAAATCTTTTGCTCTTTCCAGTACGTATTGTTCGTATAATCCCGTATTAGGATGTATTAATGTTTCATCCTGGTCAAAAAATATACATTTAATTTTCATAAATGATTTATATCAATACAATCAGTAATTTTTATAGCCTTTTGCACATGTCTCTCTCTTTCCATAATTACTAAGTTTTTTATATCATCATCATAATTTACTCCTAATGACCTAAGATAAATACCGACTCTTTCCAATGAGTTAGGAAAAGAGGCTACCAAAATACAACCGAATAATTTTCCTAATTCAAAAGAGAAATTACTCATATCAACATTATCTCTCAAGCCATGCCCAATTATTTTTAGTCTATCTTCTATTCTCAAATTTTGGACAGCCTCCGGCGCATTTAAACTAAGAGTTATAAAAAACATCCCCAAATCCACCTCAGAGATTCCAAGAAAAGTAGGTCTTCCTCCAACTAATCGTGGTTTTTTAGGGTCAATTACCTTAAGTGTATTAGGAAAGTGTTTTGTATTAATCAGAAGATTACCTTGGGTGAGATCTAAAGTTGCAAATGATACGGCACTATCATCACTTTGCCTTAAATGGTCTATTAAAAAAATAAATTTTTCTCTTAGTTGACTTGGAAAAAAATCACTTTGTAGAAAAATTTGACCCATTTTTTGTAATTGATTAAGAAAAACATTTCTAGCCTCAATGTCTTGTGTTTTTGTATTTCTTAAAAGTCTTGACAAGTTTTCCAGAAAAATCCCGACTATACGTTCACTTGTTTCTGGAGAATTTTGGTTTTCCCATAACAAATCTCTCAATGGTTTTCCCACATTTGGCATTACTAAAAATGTATTTTCTCTGTCAGAAGCAAATATCTCTGGGCGAAAACCACTAGGGATACAACCATATCCCTCTTTATTTTGCTGGATTTCGTTTTGACCTTCTTCGCTTAGTTGCATAGCTCTTAGTGCTGTTTTAATGACAAGTTCGCCATATGTGTTTGAACGAGCATGGAAGACAGTACACATCTCTCCTTGAAAAGGAGCTATTTCGATTGAACCTTCACAAATATCAAGTTCTTTTATACTATATAAAAGTTTTTCCATATACAACATTTTTAACTACGGCACAAAGAATTAACTACTCTTAATATTTGTAAAGTTGCTTCATCGCCTTGGTTAATAACTAAATCTGCCAATCCTTCAGCTTCTTGTTTAACACCAATAGCAAATCCTCCATTTTGTCTTATGAAACTAAATAAAGAAGCATCATTTTTGTTATCTCCAATACCAACTAAAAAAACATCAGCAGGATTAATACCAGCATTGGCAAGAGCTGCCCGTATGCCGGTTTCCTTACATACTCCTTTTGGCTGAATGCCCAATGAATTTCCGGAGCTGACAATTTCAATATGACGAAGGTGGTCTGCAAACATCTCCCGTAACTGACTTGTAATAACACTATAGTCGCCCGGTGTTCCATTTTTTGATTGTTTTTCTTGCGCACGTATTTCTATGGTTGCAACTCTTCCAGGACGTAAAACAATTTCATGTTCAATTGGGACACTAAAGTTATTAATCAAACCAGTTTGCAATTCTCGCTGAATTTTGTTAATAGTCCATATTTGTTCATCAGTCGCTAGTACCTCTACTTTTGGCTGTTCTGTAATTCTTGCAGACGGCCAAACAAGGACAGCCCCGTTTTCAGCGACTAAAGGCATTGGAAGACAAGACAGTTTGTGCCAGATCACCCAAGAAACATATTCGGTCGGTGTTCTTGCTGTCGCAATACACATAGGCTGAACCAAACGTTGAGCTTCTTGAAAAAGATCAGTTCTGATTTTTGGAACATGAGTATTCCAATGTTTGGAAAAAATATATGTACTACATTGAGTTTCATCAAAATCACTTACAACCTGAATGGGTTTTCCTAAAGAACGTTTCTTTAACTCAAATGACAAAATATCCTTTATTAAGTCTACCTGTGGTAAAGTTTCATTCCTCATATACGCTCCTTTCCTCTTGTAAATTGACCTTCAATACCACACATATTTCGTGCTTTTCTAACCTCATGTTGTAGCTCTAAACTTGCCTCTCTTCTCCCTTCTGGATCAATTGTTAAGGTTCTAAGTTCAATTAATACTGAAACAATACTATCTTTATTTAATAATATTTTATTAATATCAATATGCTCTTGAAAGTAAGGAGAAGCCCATAGAAAAGGATTTTTTGCATGAATTTCTTCACCATCTATTACATTTCCATTCCGTAATATAAATTTACCTTCCTGTATACGTCTTTTAATTTGTTCCGAGGTTAAATTATCAGGAAAAAGTGTTCTCATTACTGCTTCATTAGTAAATAATTCCTGAACCAGCGATGATTCTATACCTTCTCTTCTAATCATCTCTTGGATAGATAAAGCCAATTCAAAAGACTGTTCCAAATTCGGATTTTGATGTAAATCTTTTAAATGCCAACCGTCATCTTCAGGTGTATGTAATTTATGGCCAAAAACCACTTTACTTCCAAGAGATTCCAACATTGGTACAGCACCCATTTCCTGACCAAGTTGGCCTGTATTTGCTATTAAAAAAGCATGAGTCGCTTTTTCTGGGTCTATTCCCCAAACCTCCATTGCCTTACGGCTTGTCCATCCACTAAAACTTGCATCGTCAAATATTAATGTATTAGTTAAATCTAGACGTCTTCTCGTCTCTTCAATTTCCCTTGAAGACATACTAACTGTGTAACCAGTTGTCTCCAACTTAGGAGATGATACTACCCTTACTCTGCTTAGAGAAAAATTACTTTCAATTGGAGTAAAGGGAAATAGCTCTTGTAAAGCCGGCGTTAGCCAGCCAGTCATATCAAAAACACAACTAAACCTATGACCATGAAGCTGTTTTATTACTTCATGTAGACAAGGTATAGGATCAATTACTTCATGTTGAGAAGCTTGATTTCCAATCATACCAACAAGGTCATTCTCTAATCGTCTGACTTTTTGCCAGTTATTAGGATGAGCATTAGCGATGGTTTCGTCCATCATCCAAACTATTCTTTTATTATCCATATATTTTTAAATTAATAACTTTGTCCAACGGTTATCTAACTATTCGGCCACCGTTGGGAGACCAAAAAAAACCCTCACCCCTGTCGCCGAAAATATAATTCGACAGACAAGGGCGAGGGTTCTAATCTCGCGGTACCACCCTGTTTTATAACTTAAAACAAAAAAATCCCGACACTGCGGGATTACTTCGATTATAAGTTACCTTATTATCGAGTACTTGTTTATCCGCCTTCGCGGACTTGCAGTGATACTCTAGCTCTATTCCGGGAGCTCCCGTGTCGATTTTGTCGACATGCTTGGGGAGTGTATTATATTCCCCTTAACGCGTTCCAAAACTTAGAAGTCATTATAACAACAATTTATTTATTGTCAATAAGTCGAAGTATTTTGCATTTCTTTTCGTATCTGTGTTTTTGCAAAACCGGTCGTTGTCCAATCAAGCCAATCACGATTAACGGAAATCTTTTTATTGACAATTATTTCTACAATATCACCGGTTTTTAAAGGAGTATTTATTTTTGACATCTTTTTATTAATTCTTGTTCCGCCACAATGATTTCCCAAATCACTATGAATCCGATAGGCAAAATCCAAAGCCGTACTTCCCTTTGGCATTTGAATAGTATCTCCTTTTGGGGTAAACACATAAATATAATCTTTTAACACATTAATTTGATAGTTTTTCACATTTTCCATATCTGTACTTTGCCATTTGACCAAATCTTTTACCCATTCTAGCCCTACTCCGTCGCTCATTCCTTTGTTCATTTTGTAAACAATATGAGAAGCCGGTCCAAACTCATCAAATTCATGCATTTCTTTTGTTCTGATTTGAACCTCAACTGTTAATCTGTCTTTCCACAACAGGGTTGTTTGAATTGATCGGTAGCCATTAGGTTTTGGTGTGGAAATAAAATCATCAAGCTCTTCTGGAATATATTTATACTTAGCATGTAATAAGCCTAAAGCAGTATAACAATCTGCTACATTATCCATAATTAAACGAATACCCACTCTATCTACGGCAAAAAGATATTTTGGTTTTAAAGACTTTAAATAAGTACCATACAAACTTTTAATCCTTCCCTGTATCTCATAGTCATTAATATTATTTATACTCAACATTTCCCCGGTGTTTGTTTTTACCATTGCTAGTGCTTTTATTTCATCACTTTTTCTCTCTTCAATTAATCTTTTAATTCTATCCGCCTCATCGGGCATTAATATTTCAAAGGCAATATCCTCCAAAAGTTTTTTAAAATAATGAAGCCCCACATATTCAGCTACCGGCGCATATATTCCCATGACCCTCTTTGCATATTTTATTTGTCTTTCTTTCGGTAAATATTTTATTGTCAGACCGTTGTGTAATTTATCTACTAATCGAATAATTAATACCCGAACATCATTAACCGATGAGAATAAGAATTGCCTAAAGACATCAATACTGGTTTCGTAAACTTCAATCCCGCTTGTTTTCTTTTTTACTTCGGTTAATCCGGAAACCAACAATGCCGTTTCATCACCAAAATTACTGGCAATTTCCTCCAAAGTTACGGAAGTATCTTCAACACAATCATGAAGCATGGCCGCAAAAGAAGCCTTATGTCCGATTCCCAGTTGAATTACTACTTTTGCCACCCATAAAGGGTGAGTAATAAAAGGCTCTCCCGATTCTCTGAATTGTCCTTTATGTGCTTCAAAAGCAAAACGATAACATCTTTCCATTTCATCAGGGTTTAATCCGGTATCAACCGCATATTTTCTTAATGATGGCCAATAATCAGTTTCACCTGGTATTGGTAAAGACAAGTCTAAATTCATTTTTGAAATTACATTATACGATAACCAAATACCAATAATCTTTTCCAGTCAGTTCCGATTGGCCAGCATGTTTGTAAGATAACCACCTCTTTTTCCTCATCGCGATATTTTAAGTATTTTATTTCATCGGCAGTCACCACTTTCTTATCGTACACACTATATATATATGTATTACCCATGTATTTTATTGAAAAAGTATCTTCGTTTGCCATTTGATCCAACAAGTAAAAAACGGCATTTTTTCGAACCATATCAATTCCTTGTTGTGTCGAGTGGGCAAAAATATATGTCATTTTCCCTAATCCCTCTCCCGGCAAATCAGTGTCCTTTGCTTGCGCGACTACGTCATTCTCTAAAACCTTAAGATATTCAGTTTTATCAAAAGGTGGAACATTTGGCACAACCACAGATTTGGCCATAATCTTCGGTATTGTTATCGAAAATTCCGTATCAGGTAAATGAGTTACCCCTATTCCGGGGGTTGGGGATGGAGTTATTAAAGAAACTTCTGGGGAAGTAAAATAATACCTTCCTGAAACAAAAATAATCGGCCAATACAGATAAGCTAAGAATATTATTGCGATGACAAACAAAGCAGTCCCGATGTAAAAAATAACTCTTTTTGGTAAAGGGGGATTACTATAAATCACTCCCTTTTTTGACCTGATCAAAACCTTTCTTTTTTTTGGAGTAATTTTAAAAAATTCAAACATCACTGTATTCTATCGGTTATCGTCTGATTTGACAAAAGTAAAAACCTACTCTAATATATCAACCTATGCAAGTAATCAGCATATTAAACACAAAATCAAGCCGTCTCTGCCGGGAGGGCGGTTTAATGCCGATTTTTGCAAAATTTATTCGCCTCTCCATTTAGGTTAGGGTCTGTTTTTTGCAAACCCTAAAAGATACCAAGAGAGGTTTTTTTTGGTAATTAAATATTAAAGATATGACAAACAAAACATTTCTAACCCAATCCGGGTACGAACAACTAAGCCAGGAGCTGGCCGTCTTAAAACAAAAAGAAGAGCATCTTGTCACTCAAATTGAGGAAGTCGCTCAACCTGATGAATCAGGCGAAGACGGTTTGGCCACTCAATTAAAAGAAGAATTGGAGGTTGTAACCGGAAAAATTGAAAAACTCGAAGAGGCTTTGGAAATGTCTAAGATCATTAATGGCAATTTGCCAAAAAATGGACAGGTTCAAATCGGCTCAAAGGTAAAAATCAAAATATCCGGTAAAAAAGAATTAGAATTCAATATTGTCAGTCATCTCGAAGCCGATCCAAATCAAAACAAAATTTCCGATCAATCACCCTTGGGATTAGCCTTAATGGGCCGTAAGATAAACGATGAAGTAGATATAGTTGCCCCGATCGGTCGTTTGACATACAAAATTGTCGCTATCAACTAAATTCGTGTAAAATTAACTATGCCGGATGAAAAGCTGAATGATCTCCAAAAACAACGTCAGGAAAAACTTGGAAAAATTAAGAACGCAGGAATTAATCCTTATCCTCAGCCTAATTTAGAAAATAAACAAAGTTGTTCCGAAGCAGTTGCCATGCTTGGATCAAAAGTAACTGTCGCCGGTCGCCTCATGTCTGTTCGTGGCCATGGCCGTATTTTATTTGCCGACCTCCAGGATCGAACCGGTAAAATCCAGCTTTTTTTCCAGGAAAAAATCCTAGGAATTGAAAAGATGAAACAAACCGAGTTGTTGGACTTAGGTGACATTATTACTACTTCCGGTGAAGTAATAAAAACTCAAGCAGGGGAATTAACCGTTAATGTTGAATCATTTGAGATATTAGCAAAAAATCTTCGTCCTTTACCGGAAAAATGGCATGGTCTCAAAGACGTTGAAGATCGGTATCGTCAACGATATGTTGATTTAATTATGAGTCCGGATGTTCGAAAAGTTTTTGAGATCAGGACCAAAATCCTTTCAGAAATGAGACGGTTTTTAGACGATCATGGATTTCAGGAAGTTGAAACCCCTATTCTTCAGCCGGTTTATGGCGGAGCTTCTGCCAAACCTTTTATCACTCACCACAACACCTTGGACATGGATATGTATCTTCGCATTTCCGATGAGTTATATTTGAAAAGATTAATAGTTGGAGGTTTGGAAAAAGTTTACGAAGTAAGTCGTGATTTCAGAAATGAAGGTGTTTCTCGTTTTCATAATCCGGAATTTACTCAAATCGAATTTTATTGGTCTTATGTTGACTATGATGTCCTCATGAAATTTACCGAAGATCTGGTTTCTCATGTCGTCAAAACCATTAAAAATACCTACAAACTTACCTTTCAGGGAACTGAACTCGACTTTACTCCGCCGTTTAAACGAATTACTTTTCGTGATGCCATAAAAAACAAAACCGGTATAGATATTGATAACATCAAAACCGAAGCTCAATTTAAGTCGGCTTTAAAAGCAAGTCAATTAAAAGTCAATATGTCCGACGTTGTTGGACTTGGAGCCTGCTTTGATGCCTTATATAAAGAACACGTCCGCCCGTTTATTATCGAGCCTACATACGTTACTGACTACCCTTCGTCCATGATCGCCTTGGCTAAACGTAAAGCCGACAATCCCGACTATATTGCCTCCTTTCAGCTTTTAGCCGCCGGTGCTGAAATGTTAAAAGCCTACAATGAATTAAACGATCCGAAAGATCAAAAAGACCGCTGGCTCGAAGAAGAAGCCCTGGCAAAAAAGGGTAAAGCCGAAGCTGAACAACTTGATAACGATTATATCCGGGCCCTAGAATACGGCATGCCTCCTACTGCCGGTTGGGGTATGGGCATCGATCGTTTTACTCAATTTCTCACCGACCAACCCACCATCAAAGACGTCATCTTCTTCCCTTCAATGAGAAAAGAAGAATAATCTATGCCTATTCTAAAAATTAATCATATTCTTAAAGAATCAGAATTATCGGAATTTACCACATTTTTCCCCAATTACATCAAACTTGTTGTAGAT
>Ga0247841_10004219_pt1 | contig 25049 bp, 28 predicted proteins | sample LaCruzMarch2015__2_FD_192410 | JGI IMG/M metagenome (GOLD analysis project Ga0247841, IMG submission 192410) | Freshwater microbial communities from meromictic Lake La Cruz, Castile-La Mancha, Spain - LaCruzMarch2015_18m | ecosystem: Environmental > Aquatic > Freshwater > Lake | place: Spain... | reverse complement strand
TGGCACAATCAGCCGGGCTCTGCTTGCCCGGGGAAAGTACAACTTTAGACTTGTAATACAAAGTTACTGACAACTGATGATATTGTCAATAATAAAGTAATAAATATTGAAAAATAAGCCGGGGGGCGGTGCAAACTCTGAATAAACAGATAAACTCCCGTCCTGCAGGTCATTTGACACCCCGACAAAACTGCCCGGGAGGGCGGTCAAGTCCTCATCTATACCCCCGAAGGATTCAAGGAAACCGCAGCCGACCTTCCTGACGTTCCGGGCAGATAAATATAAAATCTAAAGTAAGCAATGAAACTGACGATAATAGCATTCAGTAATTATAACTCATGAATATATTTTTTTATGAATGTTCAATAATTTCAAGCAAGAATTTATCATAGTTCTCTTTTGCCGGCAAATTCAAGTCAACACTAAGCCGGGATCTTTTTGCAACTTCATGCTTCTTAGATTTTGGATTAAATCCCTCTTTGGCTGAGTCAAGCCAATAGACGCCAATTCCGTTCTTTTGCCAAGAAGGCAAATCTTCAAAAACGATGCCAGAATCCCTCATAAGTTTAATTTTGTTATCAATATTTAATTTTCGTATTTGAGCCGCAATCTCTTCGTCAGCATACCCGGCATTACGTAAACAGTAGTTACAATACGCTGTGAGAGCATTACGACGGGCATCCTCACTTCTCCAGCGAAAATAATCTATGACAAGTTCTTTATCCGGAAGTTCAGAAAGTCTGCAATCGAAAGAGGCTAATTTACCTGAATGCATTGAAAATTTTGCACTTGCCTCGCCTGCAAGAAGTGAAATATATTTTCTATGTTTTCCTGAAAATAAAGTTTCTTTTATATTAAAAAGTAAAGATATTTCATCGCTATGGGTATAGCCATAAATTACACTGAAACCGCAGTTCATAAGATGCTTTAATGTCTCAACCATATAATCCCTTATTATTTCACTGAAAGGATTTTCCGTTTTGTGCAAAACTTTTGTAAGTTTTGAAAAATTACGCCCATCAATACGCGCAACAATATAAATACCCTGCGTGACCATGACATCGTGCCGGGTCTCGTAAATCCGCATTTTTAAATCCAGTTCATCAAATTTCATTTTTTCCACTCCTTAATAATAAAATTATTATCTTTTGTCTCGACATAGTACAGTTCGTCAAAACCCTCATCGAATGCAGGAATTTCGAGTTTATTAAAAGTACTTTTTAAAGCAACATCCGGAACAGATTCTTTTCCGGTTCTTTGATTATTTTTATATAATGAGTCTGAGATATTAGACCGGAAATAATAACCAATCACTTTAAACTTATGCTCTTTTGCCTTCGAAATATATTTTTGCCTGTCTGCTTTTGCAGGGTTTGTATTATCCACAACGAAAGGCTGTCCAGTGAAGAAACAAACTTCTAAAAATTTATCCTCTTTGAACCTTGTATGAAGCTGGTCAAGTGAGATACGAATATGAGTATTGAAAAATCTTTCCTTGTAAAAAGTTGTTTTACCGGCTGCCTGAATACCGCAAAATATTATAGCTTCCATTTGTTATTCGAAGTTGATTTATTATCAATATCATTAAACTTTATAAGCTCTGTAGTATTAATCCTAATGCAAAATATACAAAAAAAAGTAAAAAATAGTATCATTTAATGATACTATTTTTAAGACGGATTACGTTATTTTTAAGTAAATAAAACCGAAATAAATATAAAATTGAAAGAAAATATTTATTTTTGTATGATATTTCCGGAACCGAATAAAAGTATCATTGAATGATACTCGTATTATTTTAAAAATGGTTATTTTTATTTAAAAAGGAGGGATAATATGTCAACCCGATATGAAATATTTTTAAAAAAAGAAGAAGACAATAGCGAAGAAAACTTAACAGAGCTGATTCGAACTACAGCAATTGAAGGAAAATTAATTGAGAAGCTTAAAATAAAAATAAAAAAAGAGGGGTATGAATATCAAACCGAAGAAGAAATATTTACATTGGCTTATCCGGATGGCAATATTTGTAATTTTGCACTGATACATATGAATAAAGAAAAGAACTGTAACGAAATTCTTTATTCTTATCCTTACATTAAATCAGGGATTGATAATTTAATAACTATTGAGAAAATAAGCGAAGATGATATAGGAATTGAAGGAATATTGGACGCCTATTTTCAAGATAGTGTGTATTTAAGTTTATTTGATTCGCAATATTTCAAAAATAAAACGAAATATGAATTACATAAATCATATAAATTCAATATATCTGCAATTGCATATTCTATAGAGGAAGTACCTGAATCTGAAACTGAAATAAAAATTACAAATCCGGATACAATTGAAATATATAAAGCTTGCGGCTTAAATACTGATGGAAATGAGATGATATTTTCTTTGAAACACGTAAATATGATTTTTTCAAGCGAAAAAGACAACGGCGACTCAGAATTCCAGACATATATCGAAGATATAGAGATATTAGAATTCCTCGGTAATCAGATTTATAAAATCAAATGCGGTTTAACAAAAACTGAAGATGAACAATTAATGACTAATCTGTATATTTCAGAGAGAGTTATAAAGGATAATTACATTCCTAAAGTCGGAGATATAATCAGGGGATTTATATGGGTTCAGGGATATTTAGTTGAATAATATACAAAGATAACTTATTGAAATTATGAAGCATGTAAAACCAATATGATAAATTACAAAACATACGGCATTACGGATTTTAAGAACGGGAAAGAAAAAGAGGCATTTGAATGTCTTGAGGAGAATTCGGAGGAATTAAAGAAAAAATACTTTGATAAGTTTGGGAACATTCTGTCGCAGGATTTTGCAAGAGAAGTATTTAAGGATATAGGATACGACAGAGAGAATTCGGAATCAACAGATACATTCGGCAGACCAGCATGGGAGTTAGTAAAGTTGTTATTCAAAGAATATCATGATATATATAAGGACTTCGGAAACGTAGAGGAAATAATAACAGGGGGTATTCCGGGAGCCGGTAAAACAACATCGTCAAGAGAAATTCAACTGGACGGGATTGTGTCTCTTATTGCCGATATAAATATTATGAATTATGATGAAACAGTGAAAAGAATTGAGCAAATAATTGCAAACGGGTTCAAGCCTGTTTTGAATTTCATATACAGAGACCCTTACGAGGCATATATCAACGGAGTGCTGAGGAGGGTGGTCTCAAAAACGGGACACATAATAAAAATCGACAATCAGCTAAAGAGTTATGTTATTACGGCAGAAAACGCCCTGAGATTAATTGATAAATTCGGCGATGGGTTGAAGGTGGTTTTAAGCGAGAACAAAAACGGCGAACTAATTGAAATCAGTGCCGGGGATTTAAAAAGCAAGAATTATAAAACTGAAGAATTTAAGGAAAGGATAATAAATGAACTTGAAAGATTATGTTTTGAAGAGCGGGAAATATCCAGAGATATCTACGAAAGTGCTATCGGGTAAAGAAATTCGTGAAATGAGCAATACGGGAATCAGAAAAGAAATAGGGAGGACTAATAAGATACTGGATGAGGCAGGCAAGACGTTTCATAGAGAGGAACTAAAAAAGAGAAAGGTTTGAAACATCAACCTGACCGGATTACAATCCCGGGGAAGATACCTCAAACTTTCTTGCAAAACCAGCGGTACAATGCACAATTTTATCAAAAAATACATTTAAGAAATGGTAAATAAGTTTGCTGATACAAAACAGAAGCAGGAATATACTATTATTAGAAATAATTAAAGCATTACGATGTCAAACTATAAAAAGCCGAGTAATAAAAAGACAAAGGTTACAAACAATATTGAAAAAGCTATTGAAATAGCGTTAAAGGAGCACACAGGTCAGAAAGAAAAAGCCGGTGCACCATACATATTCCATTGCCTGAGAATAATGCTGAAGGGAAAAACCAAAGAGGAACAAATTGCCGGCGTCCTGCACGATACGGTAGAAGATACCAAAATTACATTTGACGATTTAAGGGCTGCCGGATTTTCAGATGATATAATCGAAGCCGTGGACTGTTTGACCAAACGAAAGTACGAACAGTATGAAAATTACATATCAAGAGTACTTTCAAATAAGATTGCCATAAAAGTGAAACTACATGACCTTGAAGACAATATGAATTTATTGCGACTTAAAGAAATAAAAGAAAAAGATATAAAAAGGCTGAATAAATATATTGATACATATAATAAAATTAAATACTGATAATGAAATATAAATTCGTGTCATCTGATGATGTTGTTAGAGTGTGAATAAAAGTATCATCGAATGATACGAAAAGATGTTAATTAATTTGTATATTGTATAAAAAAAAGGAGGATAAAAGATGAAATTAGCTGAAGCCCTTATAAACAGGGGAAACTGTCAGAAGATGATAGAAGTCCTGAAGGAAAAACTCGTTAAGTACTCAAGGATACAGGAAGGCGAAAAACCTGCAGAAGACCCGGACGAAATCCTTGATAAACTTACGAGCCATTTTACAGAACTGACATCACTGATGCAGAGGATTAACAAAACAAATTCAATGACGGCATTTGATGAGAGCAGGTCAATAGCCGATGTGCTGGCACACAGGGATGTGCTTAAAAAGAAGTGGAATGCACTATACAAAACCATTTCGGAGGCAACAGACCTGACTGAAAGGTACTCAAAGAAAGAAATAAAGATGCTCAGTTCAATCGACGTAAAAAAATACCAGAAAATAGCGGATGATACCGCCAAGGAGTACAGGGAAATTGATTTAAAAATCCAGGAAATGAACTGGAAGGTTGATTTGCTATAAATTATTTCGTTAACAGTTATCCGGGAGGCGAGTATTCAAAGCTATACCAAGGGATGGCAAAGCCTACCTTACCTGACAGGAAGAGGGCATCCTACAAAATAACAACTTAGCCCAGGAAATGTAACAGGGGTAATGCGTACAATTTACATTAACTACCGGAATACTGATTCCGGGTGCTGTTAACGGTTATTAAATCGGAAAGCGATTTGCTTATATTACTTCAAATCATCAATTTCGGGGCAACTAATTAAATAAAAAATATGGAAGAAAAAATAGAAGACGGGAAATTAATTATTTCAATTGATTTGCAGGAGCCGACTCCAAGTGCATCGGGAAAAACTTTGGTTGTAGCGACCACTCATGGGAATGTAGTTACAGAGTGCGTGATAAACGGGAAGCCTGTGGTAATAGGGCTGAATGCTTACATAGAGAAATAGGCTTTAAAGAGCGTTACTAGCTATTTTGTGATGCGACTAATACTTCGTATATCTCATTCATCTATCAATATTCCTTTGAAAGATGGTTATGTTGTCACTGAGGAATTACAGGAATGAATATGTTAAAACAAATAAAGCATTATAATATCGTTTATTTTCTGAATTAATCAATATAATTTGTTGGAATTTCAATAAAATAAGAAAAGAGAAAATTTTTTGCATATTTTTATGATACTATATGCAGTATCATTACAAACACAAAATAAATGTCGAAACTCGAAAAAAGAATTGAGAGCTGGCGGAATAGCAAGCAAAATGTAACAAAGGAAGAAATTGAACCAATATTAGACAAATATTTTTCTGGATGGATTAAAAAGGGAGGTTCATCGCACGAATATAAATTACATCATAAGAAATTAATTGATATACCGCCATACGGACCAGGAGGACACCTGACGATACCGGTAACAGGCGGTCAAAGTATAAAATATATTTATATTAAAAACCTTTTAAAAGCAATCGATATAATAAAAGAAAATGATTAAAAAAGATTTAAAATATTACATGGGGTTAAATTATCCGATAGAAATTTTAAAAATTCCGGCAGATGAGGGCGGCGGATATTACGCTTGCATTCCTCAGCTTGGCAGAGACGTATTTTTAGGCGACGGCGAGACAGTTGAAGAAGCTATGGCAAATTTACAGCGAGTAAAAAAAGAGTGGTTCGAAATATATATAGAAAAGGGTTTACCGATTGCCGAACCGGAATCAGAAGACAACGTAAATTACAGCGGTAAATTGATAATCAGAATACCAGCAGAATTACACAAACATTTATCGGAAAACGCAGGAAAAAATAACACAAGTTTGAATCAATATATTTCTTTCCTGTTATCAAAAAACAGCTACCAAAGTGAGCATATCAGAAAAAGAGCAAATATACACAGAAAGAAAAAGGTCGTTTAAGAATTTAAGCAAGTTATGACAGAATCTTTGCACGATAGTTCATTTAGAAAGCAAAAATAAAACTGTTATTTGTTTTATTTTTGTGCTCTTGCCAAGTTTAGTACAGACATCATAAATTACCTAAGCCTGCCAAAGCCTTACGCAAGCACAACTCGCACAAGCGGGCTATAATGCTCTTGAAAGTGCGGCGAAGCGGAAATGGCGTTTGTTATCAGCGACGGCAGAACACACATTGTTCCGTTTCCGCAGCCGCACACAATAAAAGAACTGACCACGAAGAGGGTGCTTATTGAGCGAGCACGGCAAAACTCCGCCGCAAGTACAGCGCCTGCCGTTTGCCGTGCGAGGGATTCAAACGGACACGGGAGGCACGACCAAAAAAAACAAATTATTTAAAAACCATAACTTTAAACAACAAATCATTTAATCTTTTTAACTCATTCATAAATACATTACCTTCTATATTCATATAATAATATTCATCTTCCATTTCATACATATCACATAATTCATCAATAAACAAATTATCTTCAAAATTCATCATAAAACCACTATTTAATACTCCTATTAAACTTATTATTCTATTTATTTTTTCTGTCTGTTTCATTTTTTTATTCCTTTCTTTTCTCGTTCTTTTTGAGAAAGGAATAAAAAAATAGACAGAAAAAATAGAATAAAAAAAGACGTGAAAAAACCGTGACAAACGTTCTTTTTGGCGCGGTTTTTTCGTTCTTTGTCTTTTTTTTATTCTTTCAATCTCATAGATAACTGCGTCACTGCAATCAATGGCAAAGCCGGAGAAAGCGGGCGCTTGTTGGAGCCAGGAGCTGTTCTTGCGACTGCGACTTGCGCCCGCCGAACGGAAAGACCAGCTCTGTAAGCGAGCGGCAAAAAACGTCGCAAAGACCCTGACACGGCAGAACACAGAACATTCCGTTCCTGAAATAAATTCAGGACAAGTTTTTTGCCAGCGAGCACAATAAAGGAACTGTCCACGAAGGAAAGACTGCGATAATGCTTTCAAACACGGGACTTTGCTTTGGAGCCGAGCGTCAACGTTCTTAAGAGCGAGCGAAAAGCAAAGTTCCGAATACCAAACCAACCGGCAATAACGATAAAATATCATTACTGCTTTGTTGTTGCTTGGAGTTGACACGTAGAGAGAGAAGCAAGTGGAGCGGAGCTTTTGGCACTTGTTTTGTATTCAGTGCCGAAAATTGTTCTTGCACTGACCTGCCTGCATCAGGCAGGCAAAACACGTGATAAAAGCGGAGCGGAACGGACGGAACGAACGAAGGGGAAACGGAAAGCAACATCAAAGCAGGCGGAAAGACCTTTGCTTACGGCTTTTGATAATTAACTCGATGATTTGGACAGTGCTTATGTTCTTCAAGCTCTGCCAAAACATCGAAACCAAAACAACCGTTAATAACGAATAATCATAATTACCTGCTCTGGTGTTTGCGAAGTGGACGTGGAGCGAGAGACGGAAGAGGAGCGGAGCTCTTGGCATTGCTGCGGAGCGTAACGGACGGAACGAAGCGGAACGGGAACGGAGAAAACACGAGAGCAGGGCGGAGAGACCCTTGCTTACGGCTTTTGATAATAGAAGTTCGGCGTAGCGGAAACGGCGTTTGTCATTAGCTACTGCAGAACATATGGGATTCCGTTGACGCCGCCGCACACAATAAAAGAACCATCCATGAAGTTGGTGCTTACTGAGCGAGCACGGCAAACGGCAGGCGCTGTTCTTGCGGCGGAGTTTTGCCGTGCGAAGGATTTATAATGCTCTTTAAAGCGGGCGGAAAAAGCGGCGCACGGACTTAAACACGAGAAACAAACATTATTCCGCTTTTTTCCAAGCCCGCACAATAGAAATACTTGAGCGAAGGGAGTCTAACGATAATCCGTAACGTGATTCGATTCGGTGTTATTTCGACGGTGTTCTGTAACGATATCACGAGCATGCGGCAAAATAATCTCACGAAAGTTTTTAGAAGAGATCCGTATCACAATAAAGAGAAACGAAACATCGCTTCGCTAAGTACGTAATATCGGGAGTTCATTTCGTATCGGAATAGGAGGAAGGGGAACGAGAGAGGTGAATCCTGAAAAAGAGCAGAAGGCTGAGCTTTTTACGAAGCAAACGAAAGAATGGGTACGGGGCGCGGGTATTTGGAGTAACTTACGAGCAAAATGCACCGATTGACTTATGGATACCTTTTATGAATCACAGCAAAAATAAAAAAAGTATCATTGAATGATACGAATCTTATCGGAAATTATCATATATTAATACAAAAAAAGATACTTTTTAATTCGATTTTATTCGCTATGTTCTACAAAGTTTACCAGATTGAAAATAATGAAACGAAAAATACAAATTTGAAATGGACGGAAGAATAAAAGAGGTGTTTGAAGATGCAAGCACTATTGCTAAAATTCAAAGTAAATTGCCCAAATTATTTTATCAAGCACAGTTAGAAAGCTCAAGAGCGGGAAAAATAGGAATGGAAGTTGGAACAATAAGAGAAAAAATAATTGTTGCTTTTTTTCTATACAAGTTTGGCGAAGAAAATGTTCAGACAGAAATTCCTACGACACAAGCCGAAATTGATGTAATAGTTTACAATAATCCGATATCCATCAAGACAATAACAGGAGTAAATACTGTCGGAATAAAATTGATTTGGACTGTTGACAAAGTAAAAGCAAGAGAATTTTCAGATAATTACAATCCATCTTGTGATATAGCGTTAGTACAAATAAACTGGAATAATAGAGGTGGATTTTATTATATACCGCGAGATGTTCAAACAGAAGTATTTGAAAAACTGGGAAGAGAAAGATATATTAAACTCCCTGTGGAAGGGACGAATCCGAGAGGAGTAGAAATGACGGCAGAAGGATTAAACAATTTAGTAGAGCATCAAGAAACATTAAGAATACCAATTGAATGGACAAAAGATAATATTGATTTTAAACCATTTCAAAGATGGTTAGAACTTTGGCAAAACGACTAAAAATATGAAACTCTGGAACAACGAAACTGAAATTCAATTTTTCACTGAAGCACTTAAAAGTTTTGCTTCACCAGAACAGCTTTTTTACAATCTTCAAGGAGGTTATTACGCCTATGTCCCAAAAGGATCAGATGGCGAAGGACAGACTCTTCAAAGCCGTAATACACTAATAGGAAAGTTTACGGAAAAGTGGAGTAAAACTCTTTTTGAACCAATCGCAAGAATATTAGGACTTTATGCCGTAAATGATGTTGTTTGCGATGAACTTGGGCTAACGAAAAAGTCAAGTGCTGACCTCGCGTTCTGCAAAACAAACAAGGTTAATCAAAACGCTGAAAATATCAAATTACTTTTTGAAATCAAAATGAGTGTTGTATCCAATTACAAACTCACTAAACCAAATAATATTAGTTTTGTTGGAGATTATAAACAGCACAAAGGGAACCCTTCATTACTTCGTTCAGATTCTATGCTAAAAGCAATTGGTAAATCGATTAATATTCGAGTTTCAGGGATAGCCTCCACAAAAATCCCTGTAATTATATTAGGCAACAGTCCGATTACGGAAAGTTATATTCGAAAAGCAGATTTTTTAAAAACTTCAGGGGTAATTCAAGGATTCTGGTCGCTTAATCCAAGACCGACAGGAAGTAATTTTATTAGAATGACACCACAGATTGGATTTCAAACAATTGAAACTACAGAAACATTATTACAACTTTGTAGGGGACTTATAGATAACGACACGAATTATTTCTCATCAATGATTACAAAAACTGAATTGGGAAATATAATATCTATAGCAAGTAGAGAAACAACAAACATTGCAAAAGCGGAAAAATTCTTAAACTTAATAAGAAGTTAATATGAAACAGCTAAAAGGAACAGAAACAAGTGCTTTCGGAACAAGCGGAAGAATTAATCATGACAGCTCAAAGTTTTACAAGTCACGACTATATTCAACGCTTGAAGGCAAAGAAGTAACCGACAAGACAGAAAATAATTTACCAGATGAATACGTTAATAAATTTATTCTCGGTTCAGCTGAAAATATGAAAGAACTACCTGATAACTCAATTCATTTAATGATAACATCACCACCCTATAATGTTACAAAAGAATATGATGATGACCTTTCTTTAAAAGAATATTTACGGTTGCTTGAAAATTCCTTTAAAGAAACTTATCGTGTACTTGTAAATGGTGGACGTGCCTGTATAAACGTTGCTAATCTTGGACGTAAACCATATATCCCTCTATCCGATTATATATCTAAAATAATGCTTGATATCGGCTTTAATATGCGCGGAGAAATTATTTGGAACAAAGCGGCGAGTGCAAGTCCATCAACAGCATGGGGAAGTTGGTTAAGTGCCGCAAATCCAATTTTGCGAGACATTCACGAATATATCTTAGTGTTTTCAAAAGGAGATTATAAAAGAGAAAAAGGGGATAAAGAAAATTCTATGACAAAAGAGCAATTCATGGAATGGACGAAATCTATATGGACTATGAACGCAGAAAGTGCAAGAAGAATAGGACACCCAGCACCGTTTCCGGAAGAATTACCGAATCGTTTAATTAAACTTTATTCATTTAAAGGCGATATTATTCTTGACCCGTTTATGGGAAGCGGAACAACAGCTGTAACAGCAATAAAATCGGAAAGAAAGTTTGTAGGCTACGATATAAGTCAAGTATATATTAACCTTGCAGAAAAAAGAATATCACCACTTCTAAATCAGACAAAAATGCTATTTGGATTGCACAGTAATGTTGTACACGTCGGCTGAAGCAAAATGAGGTTAATAAGGGATTTACTTACATATTATTATCTTATTAAACATTAAATACATGGAATATAAATGTGTGGGAAAGTTGTTTAAAAGAGAAAGGATTTTTATCATTAGAGGAGCTTATAGTAGTTTTTCTTCTTAACAATCATTTTCGATATTTTTTTAATATTATTTATTATAAATCCTCACCAGACACTAATATCGCTTTAATAATTTGAATGATAGGTTTGAAAAATTAATTATCGTAAAATGAAAGCTAATATTACCGATTTATTATTATTACATGCAGATTTGAGTAAACTAAATATTGATGCAACTGAATATAAACTGCAAACTCATGTATTAGGAAATAACGAAGAATTTAAAAGAATGTGGGCTATATATGAAGAAGCAAGAAATAAATTAATCAATATCAATTCTGATATATTTAATAAACTAAGACTTCTTGAATGTCCTAAGCCAGATAAAAGTAATACTTATATGCCAAAAGGGATTTACACTTCGAAACATATTATACCCCTGATTAATGAAGTTGAAACTGCTATTGAATATTTGATAATATTTATTAACTCTATAAATGCTGATGCTAAACAAGATAATTTGTTAATATTAAGAAATATTTCAAATAAATTCCGTAATGTTGCAAGACAATTAAGAGAACGCTATAACAATAGACCGACATTACAAATCGATGATGAATATGACGTACAATATCTGTTACATGCATTATTAAAATTATTTTACGAAGACATACGCCCGGAAGAATGGACACCAAGCTATGCCGGTGGAGCTTCAAGAATGGATTTTTTATTGAAAAATGAGCAAATAGTAATAGAAGTAAAGAAAACAAGAACAGGGTTAAGTTCAAAAAAAGTTGGTGAGGAATTAATCATTGATATTGAAAAATATTCAGCTCATCCTGATTGCAAAACATTATTTTGCTTTGTATATGACCCTGAAGGAATTTTGTCAAACCCCTCAGCGATAGAAAATGACCTTTCAAAGAAACATAGCGAACTAAACGTATGTGTTGTTATTGAACCTAAATAATTATCGTTTAATATAATTTTATATATTATATGGCACAATTTAAACGGCAACATTTTATTCCGAAATTTTATTTAGATAATTTTGCTGTTAATAATATAATTTGGGTTTTTGACAGAAAAAAAAACGAATATCGAGATCAATCCATTAAAGACACAGCAGTAATTAAAGATTATTATACTTTAAGAAAGGGAAGCAATAAGAACTATGATATCGAAAAATTTTTAAGCAAAGTTGAAAGTTCTTCAAAAATAGTTATAGAAAAATTGATAAACCGGGAAAGAATAGATGATATCGAAAGAGTTAGTTTATCTATTTTTATAGCATTATTATTTACTCGAACACCGGAATATGAAAAACAAATTAATGAGTTTACGGATAAAGCTGTAAAAAAAATCAATAAGATATTATTTGGTAATTTAGAGAATGTTAAAGCACTGATCGACATTATGAAAAATGAGAAAAAAATATCACCCAACTTTAATGCTGAGAAATTATATGAATTTCTAAAGAAAGAAGATTATAAAGCTGAATATGATAGAACAAACATGATTTATATGATGATACACAATACAACTGAATTATGTTATTTCTTTCATAAAAAAGATTGGTTTATTTCGAAAACAACAAATGGTACAGAGTTTATAACGAGTGATAATCCAATCATCAAAATACCCACAAGCGAACAAATAAAGAAAGCACAGGTTTATGGAATCGATACACCGGGTGTAAAAAAGATATTTCCGCTAAATTATTGTACATCGTTATGTATTGGTGATGATGGAGAATTTTTAGGTTTTGGTTCTTTGGATAAAGAACATGTTTTAACTATTAACAGATATATTGCTGATAATTCTGATCGTTTTATTTTTGGAAGAAGTAAAGATATATTAGAAAAAATTGTAAGAATTACGAAAATCGACGAATATATGAAAACTGAAAGGGTTCAGGTTCCTTAATCAAAAGCTATTATTTATTAACGCGATTCGTTTTCGATATTATTTCATATTCGAGTTGAGCGATATCGTTTCAGGATATCATAGTAATTTTCTTCTTTAAAGAGATAATCTATACGGGAATCGTTTGTGCCGTCGCTTAAGGAATGGGTGAAACGAGCCATGCCGAAACGGGAGCCAAGCTGGTTATCGAATGCCTGATAACTTTTTAAGAATGATTCGACTGTCATAATCAGGCAGGCGTATTTTAGGTCCTGAGGAATCTGGCATTCTGAAGCTTCGGCATCATCGGAATATCCGGCAAAGTATTTGATTTGGATGTTTGATTTGCCTTCTGTTAAGGTGATGCCATTGAGCAATATTATCTTTCCGATTTTGTTGACGGGGATTATGTCGGTTGCAGGGTCGCAGAGTTCGTGGTCGAATCCGGAATTAGCTTCGCGGTATTTGATGTAAGCAACGGAATCGAGAGGATAATTTTTAAGAAGGAATATATCTTCGCCTTTGCCGTCTATGGTTTCTATTCGGGCGCCGTAATTGATTTCGCGGCGGCAGTAATTGTTTATTCTGCCGATGGATTGGTCGCGCATTTTGGTGAGGAATACGTCGTAGGTAGTTTCTTCGACGGGGAGATTGAGGAATTCTTTTATGTCGTCTATTGAGATCATTTTTAAAGTGTTAAGTGTTAAGTGTTAAGTGTTAAGTGAATAAGTGTTAAGTGTTAAGTGAATAAGTGTTAAGTGTTAAGTGTTAAGTGTTAAGTGATCAATTTATTTTTGTTTTTTGGTTCGGATTTTTTTGTTACCGGGTTTAATCATTTTGTCTTTGTAAACGAAAACTATTTTTTGCGTTTTTACTGTCTCCGGTTTTTTTATTTCAATCAATTCGGTTAAAGATTTGCTTGCTTTGGATTCGTCGAGCATGACTTCCTGTCCTGCTTCGTAAAGGCATAGGTCTATCATGCAGGGTTGTTTTATACGGTATAAGTGTTTCATGGTTTAAGTGTTAAGTGTTAAGTGTTAAGTGTTAAGTGTTAAGTGTTAAGTGTTAAGTGTTAAGTGTTAAGTGTTAAGTGTTAAGTGTTAAGTGCAAAAGCAAAGAGTCCCGATTCGCTATGCTCATACGGGATTTCGCTTCGCTCAACATTTTTAAAACTCCCCGGGTTTCACCGGGGAGTTTCGTTTTAATTTTCACGATTATGAAGCTTGGGTTTTGAGGACACTCAGGGCGCTTGGGAACGTGAACTTGATATCGAATGACGCTCCGAAGTTAAGTCCGACGAGTCCGGTCTGCCAGAGGTTTATTGTGCTTTCACCTGCCGTAACTGTTGCTTCTTTGCTGAAATCAATCGATAAACTGTTGCGCATTCCGAGAGCCATATAACTCAAATCGCCGAATCCGATGAAGGCTTTATCCTGTCCGGATTCACCCATCGCCGGGCAGGCATCCGTCAGCTCGACGGGATAGCCCTCGAGTAGCAGTTCTTTACGGTCCTGCGGACTGAGTACGTATTCGGCGCCGGTATCATATCGAAGGCGCTTTATTGCACCGTAAACGGTACGGTTCATGAACCATTTCGCGTTACGAAGAGTATGCGACGGTACGGCGGCGACCATAGCGATTAAATCATCGTAAGTCATTGCTGTGAATTCGTCGCCTGCGACTTCGTGAATTGTGGCGCCAATACCGTTTGAGAGCAGACCGGAAATAGGCGTTAATCCGCGGAAGGCGGCACGGTCAATGGCAAGCATGAAGATTTTACCGGCGAGCTCGGAAACGAAAGACATTAAATCGAATGCTTCATCGTCAATGAGTTGCTTTGAGAACAGAACTATGAATCCACCGTCTTTCCGTGAGAGAATTACCTGTGAGAAGGTTGGGTTTGAGACGGTTTTTACGGCGCCCTCGGTAACGAAATTGAAGCCGGGCATTGAGTCCATACGCGGAATAATTAAATCCTTGCGCGACATGTTGAAGATTGTGGCATTGCGATATGCGACACCGCCTTCGGAGACGAGTGACATAATTTTGTTATACCACTCCTGCGGGACGAGGTTCAGACCGGTATTGCCGGAAGCCTCGCCGAGATAGGATTTATAACGTTCGGGTATTAAATCGGGTTGGTTGAGGATAATGCTTTTGAGGTAATTGCGACCGTCTATGACGGAAGGGTTTTGTTTGTTTTCCGATGAGCGGAATTCATTGCCGGGGACGGGAATTAATTTATGTATCTCGTCAATTTCTTTGTTGACGCGCTCGTTAACGAGAGCGCCGGCGATGCGGGTTATTTTTTGCTCGTCTGTTTCGGTTGGGACGAGGACGTCGTCGAGCGTTTTTGGTTCTTGGTACATTTTTGTTACTCCTTTCAGTTTTATAATTAAGAGATTTTTGGACACGAATTTTCACGAATTTGAACGAATTAAAGAACAAGAGCTAAGAGCGTTTTTATGAATAAAAGATAAGAACAAGAGCTAAGAGCTTGTGACACAGACCTGCCTGCCGCAGGCAGGGGAAACACAGAGTTTCACTGAGAAAGAACGAAGAACAGTGTTAAGTGTTAAGTGTTAAGAACATAAGAGCTAAGAGCTAAGAACAGTGTTAAGTGTTAAGTGTTAAGTGTTAAGTGTTAAGTGTTAAGTGTTAAAGAGCAAAGAGCTAAGAACAGTGTTAAGTGTTAAGTGTTAAAGAACATAAGAGCAAAGAGCGTTAGAGCGATTTTATGAATTTTATTATGTCGAATAATTTATAAGATACTTTGGATTCGAGTTTTACAATGCGAGCTGTTAATTTGTTTTCGAGTTCGATTACTTTATCCTGTAAAGTTTCAATATCAGTATTGATGCGGAGATAGTCTGATAGGTCAGTGATATATAAATCTGCAAACTCCTGAATTATGATATCTTTTATAGATTCATCCTTCAAATTTTTCATTATTAAATTCAGGCAATCGGGGTTTGCGGGAATGGGGACACTGGAGTATTCGAGGAGCTCCCATTCTTCGATATGGTTATATATTATTCCGGATACTTCATCCTTTTTCTCAACTTCTTTTTTTGGAATGAAACCGATTGACCAGGCATTCAGGAAACCGTCGCGATTGAGTTTATAAATTTCCCTGCCCTGCTCAGTATCGGCAAACTTTGTGACTGCGGAAACACCGTTATGCCTGACCTGAAGCTCAAGGTTTTTTCCGATTACCAGGGCGTTTGAGTGGTGACCGAATAAGACTACGGGATTTTTGTAATAATTTGTTGCATCCATGCCTGAAGGATTTACGATATCGCCGTAGCGGTCAGGAGTGATTGTGGATATGTAATGAGAGATTGTCAGCTCATCGTCGTTGAACGTTTTTTCTGATTCCGAGATAAATTGTTTTGTATTCATTTTGATTATTTTGATTTATTAAGTTTTAATTTTGAAAAACCCTCTATTTCCCTGATTTCCTCGTTTGAAACAATATCGTATTTGCGATAGATATCGAAAGCTTTGAGCTGGAGGTCGCGGTCAATTTCGAAATCATATTCCATACGGAGCATTACATTGCTGTCGGTATAATTATTCCTCAGAAATAAATTCAGGCGGCTTTCGAATGATATTGACGCGAACGGTTTGATAACATAATCGTTAAAGGATTTGCGCGACTCACGGGCGTTGGCGCGATTGACATCATCGGTTAAGCCGAGAATTGTTTTCGGGACGCGGAAGACGGTCATAATTTCCTCTCGAGTCATTTTGCGGGCGGGAATAATCTCGACGTCTTTGGGGCTGTTATGATACGGTTTTGCTTTTAGACCGCCCTGCAGGAGCAGTGTCCTGCCGACATTGCCGGAACCCTCGTATTGATTTTGGATTTCAGATTTTAATCTTTCGACATCATTATCATCCATTTGATTTTCAGTTTCGATAATCAAACCAAGTGCGGCATCATTGAGATAGTAATTGCGCTGGTAAAGGTTTTGATAATAATCTATATCGAGAGAGAAATTAAATGCGGAAATGGTTGACTTGCCGAGGAGGTTATTATCCGGGTCGGGGATGGTAAAATGGATGATGTCGTCGGTTTTGTAAATTGATTTCTGACCATTGATGATGTATTCATATTTTGTGATTTCGGTTTGCTGTTGGTTATAAACCGGATTGACCATGTTTGACGGCAGGAAATACAGACCTATAGGGGCTTTCCGGACACCGCGCTGAATAAAGACATAAGAATTGCCGTACAAATCGAGGCTTGAAGATATTTTATGAAGAATTTCTTTGAAGGTTTGATTCTGCTTATTGGGTTTAACGATTAAATCGAGAAACGGATGCTTGGGGATTTCAGTTTTTGTATCGGCATCATATAAATAGACTTTTGCTTTTGCGATGTTTTCAGCACGTGCGTTGATGCAAGCGTATGCATAACTTTTGTATTTAGCGCCGGTGGCGGAGAAACCAGAAGAAGAGCCGAAACTGAGATTGCCGGTGAAGGTTTTTTTTCGGGTAAACAGTTTTAGAAAATCTTTTATGTAAGTGCTGATATTTTTCATCGGGATAAAAATAAACCGAAAAAAAATAAAATAAAGATATATTGCTAAAAATGTTTAGGGGGGGGCTTTTATTATCGGATTAGAGGGAGGATTAAAACAGCTTTTAAAAATTTAACAATGAATTTAATATTTTTATAGTTTTAATATTTTCGTTATTAATTTTGTTAAATTAATAAATCGTAACCCTCTTACTTATCATCTTATACTCCATGCCGTTGAAGGAATAATTACGTGTAATTCTGAATTTGCAGGATTTATTTTGTTTTACAATCCTTAATAGCGATTTATCCGGAAGAGCTTTTTTGTTACATTTACGCGGTACTAATTCGCCGGTTGTTATAACTTTTATATTTTTATAACCATTAGTTATAGAACTATTATTAACGATAATTCTTGATTTCCACAGTGTCACGTTAGTGTCATTGATAGGATAACCATTTAGGATACATCCATAGTAATTGATGAATAATACATTCTTAAATTTGTTGTTAACAAGAGAATACAATTTTAAGTATGTATAGCTTGGAGTTTCATCTACAAACGTTTCATACCAACCGTCTATTAATATTCCCTGCTTATTATTACCTAAGTTTAATATTGAATCGGGCTTTGGAGCTGAGCCCCACGTACCGAGAAAATCAATTGCAGGATCGAAATTAAGAAGTTTCCATTTTGAATTACTATACTTAAAACGCGCAACACCAAGAAAACCACCATCGAAACGACCCACGCCTGGCTCCCCGCCGGTGTTAAAAAATATGTATTTGTATTGTGTACCGGTTCCTATAATTGGTTTTTCATCTAACACCGTAGTAACATTTTTCCATAACGGAAATTTCGTTCTATATTTGCTGTCAACGCCGTCATAAAATATGAATTTACGCGGAGGACAGGAAGCACATGACCACACAGAATATTTCTCCCCTCTTCTGCTGTGAGGGTTGCCCAAAGCTAATTCCCCTGGAAAAAGAGCCATTAAAACATCTACAGGATTAAAATTATTTGTTTCGTATTTCCTTTTTTTGAAAATATCAATTTTGACGAAATCGCTGTTCGCTCTATCATCTAATGTTAATGTGTCTTTTTGAATAGCTTTCTTTAGTTTCTCAGGGATTGTATCTTTGCGGACGGATAATTCCGTTGTATCCTTTGGCACTATTGGTATGGATTTAACAGAGTTTGTTTCCTTAGACACATCAGCGGTATCATTTTTGCCTGTTGATTTATTGTTGCTCTTCTGTGTACAGGAAAAAGCAAACAGAGAAATGCAGATTAGCAGAATAAAGTTGCTAACATGAAATAATAAATCTCGTTTTGCATTAATATTTAAAGCATTTATCTTAATTAATACCACAAAACATCTCCATTCTTATAATAATTAGTAAACATGAATTCCGTTTTACTTTTTTAAATTCCGCGTACAATAAGGGCAAACTATTGCTTCTTTTCTTATATCCTGCGCACAATAAGGACATCTTTTAAACTGACCCCAATAATCAGCATATTTTCTATTGCGGCTTTTTTACTGTGTATTATTCGAATAAAAAGCCCTTACATAGAAAATCTTAAATTCAGAGTTTAATCTGATTTCCTGTACAATATCAACAAATTCTTTTCTGTCTTTTGAATATTTTCCATTTATTAAACATTTTATTGTGTCACCGGGAAAAACTTCTACAGCAAAATCATCATCGTAATTTAAAATATCATTCGGATATTTCTTCCAGTATTTGTAATCTTCGGTTATAATTGAATCCCGTTTAATTTCTGTATAAGTATAATAACGGGATAGTTTTTCAGTAAAAATATTTCTGATGCTGTCGGCATCTTTAATATTTTTTCTGCTGAAGTAATAGGATATACAATTACGTGCTTTTTCTTTTTTATATTCTATGACTGCATAAGATGTATTTATTGCTTTCAGACTATCATTGTTTACAAATAAATACTCATTGGTCTTTTCAGTTTTAAATATTATTAAGGAAATAAATATTATAAAAGAAACCGAGCAAATTATCAGGAAAAGCATTACTACGATTTTTCTTCTGTTTTGTTTTTCTTCCTGTTTCTTAATCAAATCAACGATATTCTTTGCATCCATATATTTAAAATAAGTTTTTTTTCAATATAATATTCTGGAATAAATCATTTATTTTAGACTGTTCATTATCATCATCATTATTTAATTCTATAGATGATTTTAATATTTTGTAATTATTAATGATTTCTTTTTTTGACATAAATTCTTTTATTGAAAAACTGCTCAAAGATGTAACAAATGCACCCCCGTATCCAATGATAGCTTTAATTAAGCCCTCCTGGATTAACTGGCTAAGTAATATTAAAAATACGCCTAATATTAAAATAACCACTGAATATACAATGTAAATTCTCAAATATTTTCTTTGTACATCAATTAATTGAGTAATTACTAGTATATTATTCTTATATTTTGTTAAAACATTATCCATGTTAATATGGTATTTCATTTAATGTTCGATTACAATTAAGGTACAATATTTTATGTCTCAAATAAATCACGATACAAATGATTCGATATATTTATCGAACAGCCCGAGGCATATTTTTATTCTGATAATTTTTTTAACGGATTCATATACTTGCTTCTTAAAATCAGGATTATTATTCATTTCTGTCTTTATCGAATATTGGAGTTTGCTTTCGTCACTTGGCATGAGAATCATATCACAACCGGCTTTTGCGGCATTTAATGCCGGAGATTTCAGGCTTGATACTGCTTTCATGTTCATGGCATCTGTAATTACTATTCCTTTAAAATTAAGTTCTTTTTTCAAAAGCCCGTTTATCAATTTTTCGGAAATTGAGGCTGGTTTTCCGTCCGTGTTATATTTATCGTTGTTTTTAACGGCAATATGCCCAACCATTACAGATAAAACTCCCGAATCAATAGCTTCTTTAAAAATATTTATTTCTTTCAAATCTCCGTCAATATACACAAGCTCTTTATGACTGTCACCGTAAACATTACCATGACCGGGATAATGTTTTGCTGTTGCAATTAGATTCTGGCTTTGAGTTTCATCTATAAAAGCCTTGATTGCCGAAAAAAGGCTGTCCTGCTTCACGCCAAAAGAACGATTACCGATAATATCCTTATTTAAACCGTAATCACATACAGGCGCAAAATTATGATTTACACCTAATATTTTTAAAAGCATAGATATATCTTTAGCTATAATCCTGCTTTCTGCGGAGTTATGGATACTGTTAGCCGATGGATATTGTCTGATATTATGAATTCTGCTGTTAATAATACCCGGTTCTGCGTCAATTGAATAAATTAACGGTATATTTTTATTTACCGTAGTAAATGTATCAAGTTTATCAATAAACGACTTAATATAGCTTGTACTTCCTCCCATGAATATAATACCGCCGATTTTTTTTTCTTTTGCCAGTTTTAGTACTTCGTCATAAGATTTGCCGTTTTTCCCTGCCGATGTAACAATCATTTGAGAAATTCTTTCTTCATCTGTCAGTTTATTAAAAATAATATCTACTGTCCTGCTTAGCTGTGAATTATCGGTTAAGTAATCCTTAAGTCTAAACTTATTTACTGATAATATTTCTTTAAAATTTACATTTTGCATAGTATCCGTGGAAGATATATCAATTATGTTCGCTTGTTTATTAAACAAAAAGAAAACAATCAGGAATGCTAATGCAATAAATATAGCGCTATATTTATCAAATATTTTATAGAATATTTTTTTATCCAAAATGTATATATTATTTTTTTCTGTAATAGTTAATATCAATATTCATAATATTTGTTATATACCATCCAGATCCTGTGTTCTCCAGTACAAATTTTTGTTTATATTTGCCATCACTGTTGGATGGGTCATAAGAATCGTATTCTGCAATTACTTCAGCACTGGAAGAATACTGGTTTAATGATTCACAGCTGTGTATTTTTGTAGATGTTATTCCTCCGTATGCCTTAGTAGAACTGAAAAATGAATATGTTCCCCATTTTTTACCTTTCATGATATTATAAGCGCTTTTGAAATCTCCTGATCCTAACGCATTAATCCACCTTTTAACAGTTTGTACAGATTCATTATCCTGTATTTTTTTAATTGGCTCGCTTTTCGTTTCGGTATAGCTCGTATTTGTTTTATTCGATCCGGAATCACTGGTTTTGCTAATAATAATAGCGATTATTATTATAAAGACAGCTAATATCCCTATTGAAATAACAACAGCAAAATTATAATTACCGGAAGTGGTTGGAGCTTTATTAGTATTTTTGCTGGGAAAACCTGTCCCGGGTTTATATGTTTGTGTATTATTGTATGAGTTTGTTGTTGGATTTACCGTTCTATTCTCTTGAGTATATACAGGTTCGTAATTATCCTCTTTATTTAGAACAATTTCTTTTATCAATACTAATTCTTCATCATTAATCACATTAGATTTATATAACCCTGATATATTCAGCATAAAATCTTCTTTTCTTTCCGTTAATTTTTTTTCTCTTAATTCATTAATAAATTTCTCTTTATTTTCAGTAAATTCCGTAAAAGTAAGAATATCAGTATCGTACAATTTTTTTATTTTTTCTAAATAAATAATGAATTCTTTCGAATTTATTTGAGTATTATTCATTGATATTCTACATTATTACAATAATTACAAAAATAATATTATATATGTAAACATTTTTAAGTTCCTCTAATTTATCGATAATAAATCAATTAATCCTTGACGCAACGAATAGACAACCCATTCTGCTTACTGTATAGGTGGCGAGTCACAGCCGAACGGTCGTAATAGAGATTTCGGAGCCATGCGAATACTGAAATAGATTCCGAAGCAGACCAGAAAGTACCGTACTTGCCAATACCGTTGTAATTTCCAATGGCGTTACGGCAGCCGCCGGGAAAGGCAGTAAAGCCACTGCTGTTTGTTGTTCCTGTGTTTTGACTATTCCATGATGTTGTTGCCTTAAGTTTACCTCCGGCGACTTTTTCACCTCCCAGAAATTTAATCAGTGTTGTCCATTCTTTATCACTTGGTGTATGCCAGCCATTTGGCGCTAACCCGCGTGGATCATTAACTGCATACCAGTTATACAGCTTGCCGTAATTATTTCCGTTTGAAGTTTCATTGTCAAAATAACACCACGCGCCTGTAGTTAGTTTTGACCATTTGCCAGCATCCTGCACCTGTGGTATTGGATCGCCATTACGATAGTATTCTGTATCAAGATTCTTTGTTAACCAAATTTGGTTTCCTATTTTTACACCATTTTCATTTTTTATATTTGATACTGTTATTAGTGTTTCTATTTTATTGTCAGCTATGTCATTTGCAGTGATATCAATTCTATTCCGGAACAATATTATTTTTTTAATTTTATCTAATTCTTCATCATTTATGTAATTTTGCTGAAATAATACAGAAATATTAATCAGAAAATCTGCTTTCGATTCTTCGACTATATAGTTCTTGAGTTCATTGATTACCAGTTCTTTCTGTTCGGTAAATTCTGTAAATGTCAGTATACTTGTATCATAAAGCTTCTTGAGCTTTTCAAATTTCGCGATAAATTCTTTAGATGATATATTCTTCATTTATTTTATTGCTTTTTATCGAACTTCTTATACCTATTATTACGATATATCTCTCACACAACGTACTGATAAACCGCTTCTTTTACTGTAGAGGTATCTGTTAATTTCAGAGCTGCTGTTAGATAAGTCGCAGTACCAAGCATTTCCGTAATCTTGTTCCGACAAAGACCAGAAACATCCGTATTTCCCAATATGGTCGTAACTTCCATCGTAATTGCGCGCACCTCCGGGCAAAGCTGAAAAACCCCAGCTGTTCGTTGCTCCAAAGTTTGGTGTATTCCAGTCCGTTTTAGATTTCATTTTTCCACCGGCTATTTTTTCTCCGCCTAAACAGTCTGTTAGCTTTATCCATTCATATTGATCTGGTATTTCCCATCCTTCAGGTGCTAATCCGCGATAATCTTTATTGGCAAACCAATTGTACAGTTTACCAAATGTTTCGCCATTTTCTGTTTTGTTTTCGTAATAACACCAGGCTCCGGTTACTAATTTTGACCATTCATAATTGTCCTGTACTTGTGGTATTTGTTCACCATTACGGTATTGTTCAACATTCAGGTTTTTTGACGTCCATTCTTGGTTCCCAATTTTTATGCAATTTTCATTTTTTTTGTAAAATGCAGGTTTTATTGCTTCTGATATGTCATTTGTTATATCGTTTTTTGCATTTTCATTTATGTTCTTGTCTAATATTATTTTCTTTATTTTACTTAATTCTTCATCGTTTATATAATTTTGCTGAAATAATGATATATCTATTAGGAAATCTTCAAGCGATTCGTGTATTATTAAGTTTTTTAATTCATTTATCCGTTGTTCTTTCTGCTCTGTAAATTCAGTAAACGTCAGTATATTTGTTTCGTAAAGCTTCTTGAGCTTTTCAAATTTCGCTGCAAATTCATTTGATGATATACTCTTCATTTAATTTATTACTTATTAATGGAAATATGAACTTAAATATTTTATAAATCCCTCACGCATCGAACCGATAATCCATCTCTGATATCATAATTACCGTGACCAACGCCTGAATAGTCTGAGCATAAATGCCGAGCCCAGGCATTGGTATTATTGAACTTGGATGATGACCAGAAACATCCGTACTTTCCTGTATTGTCGAAGATCCCGTTTGCGTATCGGATACCTCCAGGTAATGCTGAAAAACCGCAACTGTTCGTTGCTCCTTTATTTGGAGTATACCATAATGTACTGGTTTTCATTTTCCCGCCGGCAACTGATTCTCCGCGCAGAAAATTTATCATTATAGCCCATTCTGCATCGCTTGGTATATGCCATCCCTCGGGTGCTATTCCCCTTTTGTCATTTACTGCAAACCAGTTGTATAACTTTCCGAATTTTTTTGTAAGCTCACTGTCTTTTCCATAATAACACCATGCACCTGATGAAATATGTCTCCATTCAAGTGTATCTTGTACATGCGGTATCAAATCGCCATTATTATAACGCTCTGTATTTAAGTTCCTTGACATCCACACCTGATTTCCAAGGATAACACTATCTTCATGTGTTATATTTATTGCCGGTTTTTGTACTTCATTTTTGTACTCTGGAATGTCATTTATCGTCTGATCATTTCTGACTTCTGTTAATATGATTTTCTTAATTTTATCTAACTCTTCATCATTGATGTCATTTTGCTGAACTAATATGGAAATATCAATCAGAAAATCCGCTACCGTTTCTTGTATTGTACAGTTTTTTAATCCGTTTATCTGTAACATTTTCTGGTCTGTAAATTCTTTTAATGTCAGTATGTTTATATCATAAAGCTTTTTCAGCTTTTCTAACTGTGTAATAAATTCTTTTGACGATATATTCTTCATTTAG
>Ga0247841_10004218_pt1 | contig 25053 bp, 22 predicted proteins | sample LaCruzMarch2015__2_FD_192410 | JGI IMG/M metagenome (GOLD analysis project Ga0247841, IMG submission 192410) | Freshwater microbial communities from meromictic Lake La Cruz, Castile-La Mancha, Spain - LaCruzMarch2015_18m | ecosystem: Environmental > Aquatic > Freshwater > Lake | place: Spain... | reverse complement strand
GTTGTCATTCCCAATGCACTCGAAGGAGGCAGACATGAGACGGATGCACCTGATGGTGAAAGGGGCCGTTCTGGCTCTCGTCGTGGCTCTTGCCGTCGCCGCAGCCGGAGGAGCCGTGACGCTCGACCCGCAGACGTACTACTGTTTCTCCGTCGGCCATCTTGCCGTCGGCGTCCAGACGCTGAGCGTCGCCGCTGCAGAGGCGGGGTTCGACGTCCTCGCTTACTCCGACAACACGGTGTCCGTACTCCACAGCGCGCAGATGGCGTCCGGGAACGTGCAACAGGTTCTTCTCTCCTCCGACCACCTTCTCGTCGTCGATGGCGACCGCTTCTATCTGCGCGTGAACGGCGCAACGCTCTCGTACGCGATCCGCCCCGCCAGCCTTGGCTTGGAACTCGTCGTCAGTTCCAAAGGGCCGATCGATCTCTTCGAGGCGCTGACCTCGGTACTCGTTGAGCTCCAAGACGTCGGCGTTGCCGGAATGGACGTCGACCTCGACGGGTATCGCGCGTTCGCTCGCAGCGCACTGAAAGGACCTGCGGCGCCGCAGGACCTTACGGCGAAGCTCGACTACGTGCTCTACGGATTGGGGGTCGCTGAGGATTGGTTTGCCTACGCGTCCCAGAAGGGCCTCGCGCTCCTTGGTCTCCGCATCGAAGTCGTCGTGGAGAAGACTCCGGGCGGGACCCTTCCTGCCACGTTCCTGGCGGACATCGTTTCAGAGACCACCACGGTGGCAAGCCTCGTCGTGCCCGTCGACCAGTTGCCGTCGCTCGCCCGTTCGGCCGGCGTCGGATATGTGCGGCTGCCGTATGCTCCCGTCGTACCGTAGGACTCGGCAGGCATGCGACGCCTTCACCGGTTCGAGGTCGACGCGCACGACAGCGCCGTGAGTCCGTAACCGCGAAGAAGAAGGGACTGTCTGCGGGGCCGCCGAGCGGCCCCGAGCGCTTTCATTCCATCCAGCAGAAGGAGTCGCGCCGCGGTGCGCCGCATGCGGCGCCGAAGCGCGGCGCTTCATGGTCGGGACGCCCGGATTTGAACCGGGGACCTCTTGCACCCCAAGCAAGCACGCTACCAGGCTGCGCTACGTCCCGTGATCGCCTTCGATGGTATCCGCCGCGTCCGCGTGGGGCAATCGTCGCGCCTGCGTCACTCGAAGGCCGACGTCTCGCGCGCGGGTCGATGTCCGAACAGCGAGATCCCGGCGGCGTAGTCCTCGATCAGCGTGTCCGTGGCCTCGCGATCGAGGCCGCTGTGTCGCAGGCGACGACCGAACCGCCACACGGCGACTCGCCTCACGATGGGGATCGAGCAGACGATCCAGAGGATCGATCCGAGCACCCGCGCGACCAGCAGCGCACTGATCAAGACGGCCACGGCGTTGCGCAGCGAGCGCCCGACTCTGGCTGCGACGCCGAGGATTCGTCTCAACTCGCTTCCCCCTTCTCCGGTCGCCGGTCGCCGAACGTGATCCCCTTGCCGCGAACAAGATCGCGCAGGTTGATCATGTAGCCTCGCGTCATCTCCATCGCATCCTCTCGCGGGATGCCCGCCTCGACGAGCTTGCGGTAGAAGGTGCTCACCGCATCGGCCATGCTCTCCGCCGCATCCTTTGAGTACAACACGCCTCGGAGTTCTCTCAGGAGATTCGGAACCATCTCTGAGACGGTACTGAGAATCTCCCGAAGGTCTTCGACCTTCCCCTTCCCTTCATCGGAAATGTCTATGTTCACGACGATCCTCCTCCTTTCCGTCGATTGATCAGATGAACCTCACGCCCGAACAGCCGCAGGTCCGCGCGCACAGGACTCCCACGCCGCGTCAGCCAAGCCCCAAGACGAAGCCCCACGATGAACGAGCCGACATCGAGTTGGGCCAAGCGGCGGCCCAGAGCCTGACGCGAAACCCGCTCCCACAGCTCCTCGGAAACCAAAGGCAAGGCGGAAAAGGCGGCGTGCACCGAGGCGCGGACGCGAAGCGCCGCCGCCACGTCGCGGAGACAGGCTGCGCACTCGCCAATGTGGGTCGCCACATCCGCACCCTCTTCTGTGGCGAGGTTTCCCTCGACGTACCAGGGAATGAGCTCGCGGACTTCCTCGCATCTTCTCATGTCAGTGCCTCCGCCAGCGCTCGCCGCGCGTAGTACATCCTTGACTTCACGGTCCCTTCGGGAATTCCCAGCATGCCGGAGATCTCGCTGTACGACAGCCCCTCGTAGAACGTCAGGAAGACAACCTCCCGCTGTTCCTCGGGCAGGGTCTTGATGGCTCCAAGCGCCCGCTCCCGGTCATGGATTGCCGGAGCCGGGTCAGGCTCCGCCAGCGTGGGTTCCGGCACGCGCGCCCCGCGCTGCTCCTTGCGTAGCAAGTCCAGGGCCCGGAACCGCGCGATCCCGAACACCCACGTCGAAACCTTCGACCGTCCCTCGAACTTCCCCGCCTGCCTCCAGACGACGACCATCGTTTCCTGGGCGACTTCTTCCGCGAGGTGTCGGTTGTGCAAGAGGCTGAACGCGTATCGAAACACCCGCTCCGCCAACCTCTCATAGAGTAGACGGAACGCCGACTCGTCTCCGTTCGCCGTCCGCGCGACGAGCGCGCGATCGGTTCGGTCGTCCGCCTCGCCAGTTTCCCGTTGGTTCTGCGTCAACATCCCATCCTCTTGAGATCCACGAACCGCGGCCCTCGCAGGCCCTCGAGGGTGAGTCGTTGCGAAGGCGGCAAAGGGTTCACCGGAGGTGCATGGCCGGAGCTACAGTCATCGGCGGACCGGCCGCGCGACTAGAGGAACCCCACGGAGCCTGACGCAAGGTCGTAGTACGCGCTCACTATGCTGAGCCGCCGTCGTTCGACCGCCTCGTGCAGAAGCGCGGACATCCGTGCGATGTCGGACGACGTGCGACGCGCGTGCTCGCGCGCCGCGTTCTCGACTGCGTCCCCCTGAGCGGACACCGTGGCCCACACGGAGGGACGAATCGCGTTCATCACCCAGTCTACGCTCCCCGGGCCCGGGCGTCCCGCGACGGCGGACGTCACTGCGCCGCAGTCGCTGTGCCCGAGAATGAGTACGAGCGGGATCTGGAGGTGCTCCAGGGCGTACTCCAGACTTCCTACGGCTCCGCGGTCGAGGACGTGTCCCGCCGTCCGCACGACGAAGAGGTCGCCAAGCCCCTGATCGAAGAGGAACTCAGGCACGACCCGCGAGTCCGAGCACGTCAGAACTGCGGCCTTCGGAGACTGCTTGGCAGCGACGGCGCGACGGCGCTCCGCGTCGCGCCTGGGTCCCTCGGCGCGATTGGCGCAGAATCTGAGATTCCCGGCCTTCAGGTCGGCAAACGCTTCACTGGCTGCGTCGTGTCGCATGCGACTCCCTCGACGCCACCTCGCTCCTCACAACCACGGAGCCACCAACTCCTCGGTCACGCCCGACGGGCCTCCCGAGTAGCGGACGAGGCCCTCACGGTCGATGAGGAACGTGCGGGGGATGCTGGCCACGCCGTACAACTCCTTCACGACCCTCGCTTCGTTGAGCGACCCGTAGAGCACGCTGTTCGCCGAAAGACCGTACGCGGCTGCGTACTCCCTCGCCGCCTCTTCCGTCCGATCCAGACTGATCGCAAGAAGAACGACATCGCGATCCGCAAGGCGGACCGCCAACTCATCGAGCCCGGGCAACGTCTTTGTGCACGATTGGCACCAACTCGCCCAGAAGTCGAGGATGATCAGCTTGCCACGCAGCGCCGACAACGTCACCGTCTCCCCGTTCAGACTCTCAAGCGAAAACTCGGGAGCCACAACGGGCAAGGACTCGGACGGGGCCATGAGAAACAAGACGGCCATCGCAACAAGGCCGACGATCACCCAAGGCGCCGCTTCCTTCATCTCCCCCTCCTGAAGTGCCGATCCCGTGAGAAGAAGTGTATCCGCCAAGCTCCTACTCACCAACGACACTCGCGAGGAAATGCGTGCGTGGCGCGCTACGAGGAGTGCTCCAGGGTTTCGGCGTGAACCGCGCCGACACGGCTTGTCCCGAGTCGTCGCGGCATCTGCTCAAGAACGTAGGCCTGCACAGCGAGATTGAGCTCCTCAACGAGGGAGCGATCGTTCGCCTCGGCAATCAACGCAAGGCTCGCCAGCATGCGCGCTTCGATGATCTCATCTCGGCTCGGGCGCACGGTCGTCCTCCTTGGGTTTCGTGGACAAGAGATAGCCGCCACGCCCCCCCGAGGTCAAGTGCCATTCCCGAGTTAGCACCCTGCGGGGCGAGGCCTGAAATCTCGTTCGCAGATGCTCTCTGCGCGCTTCGTGTTGCACATCACGTCCGCGATGCAGCATTCCTACGCTGGTCCGCAACAGCGGTGGAACTTCGTCACCCTCCCGCACTGCCATGCTCTGATGGAGTCACATGGCTGGATACGAGAGGGGACATCGGCGTCACTTGCTCGCTCGCCGCGCGGCCTACTCTCGAGGCGACGTCCCGTGTACAGCGTACTTATGCCAACCCCTATCATAGTCCTTGCCCGCGCGGCGTCCGAAGCGGCCCGCGCCAGAGTCGCGTTCGAGGCTCGCCAGACGATCCGCGCCGGGAAGATCGAAGCGGTGGCGCGGATTCGTTCCCTCGCACCGGACCGCCTCGTTGTGGACTACGATGCGTACACAAACCCCCTCGCTGAGTTGGACGATCTCTGGGGCGGCAACGCCGAGTTCGTGGGCTCCGATCTTGTGGGCTCCTCGCTCCTCTATGACGGGCGAAGCACGTGGTTCGTGAATCCGAAGACCGACACCGCCCTCCACGCTTCGGGCCGCCTTCTCTACGAACCGCTCCCCGGCTACGACGCCCTCGGAGAGACGAGATTCCTTGACGACCTGGCGCGTGACTTCCTGTTGCGCGATGAGGGACAAGGCATCCAGGGCGCTCGGCCGACGCGCATCCTCGGGCTCAAGCCGAAGCGACAGCGCATCGCATCCCTCTTTCGCGTTGCCACCTACCCATTCGAACGCGCCGAGGTTGCCCTCGACGCGGAGACGCTCTTCCCACTCCGCATCGCGTTCATTCCCCCACCGGGCCTCTCGCTGTCCGCGTTCCTTGGCTCTGATTCCTGGATTACCATCGAGTACACCGACGTGCGCGAGCTTGACCTGGACGAGTCCGCGTTCACCCCGACTCTTTCCGTCGGCACTCGAATCTTCGAGGAGACCCTCGTCGACGAGAGCGAACTCGAAGGCTCCGCGCCGTTCTCCATTCCGGTCGATGCTTTGCGTCAGCGTGGATACGCCCTCGCGGATCACAGCGTGCGCTTGGTCCTCGACGCGACGCGCGAGCGCGGCTACGCGACCCTCTTCTGCCTCCGAGCAGACGACAATAAGGAGGTCACTGGCGCGGTCGTGGTGAGAGTCGGCAACTATGTCTCGCGGTGGATGGCGCGCCGACGCACGACGGTCGGCGAGCATGGCGAATCCGTCGGTCTCGGCGGCCAGCCGGCGCGCTATCTCGATCGCCGTCTGCTGTGGAAGGAAGGCCCGCCCGACATCGAGATGCCGGTCCTCGCGGATCTCGTGTGGGAACGCAATGGAGTCTTCTGGGTTCTCACGAGCGAGAGGTTGGCCAAGGAGGACCTGCTGGAGCTTGCCCGGACCCTGACCTAGGCGCGGTGGGCGGTGCCATCCTGCGGCGCGGCACGCCGCATCGTGATGAGCATCCGTTCGACATCGTCAACGAGGCGGGCGATTCGTCGCGCCTGGTAATCGACCGTCGCGGCCAGCTCGCGGTGGCGAACGATCAGCGTCGCATGACATGCGACAAGCCGCCCGATCCGCACTTCCTCTGCAGTGAACGAGCGGGGTGTCGGATACGTGAAGAGAAGCGCCCCGAGCATCTTGTCCCCGGCCACCATCGGCATCGCAAGCCCGCTCGCATCGGTCCGTGGGCCGCTGCCCCACCGGAACGCGCGGACTGCCCCGCCCTCACGGAAGGCGCATATCGGCGCGCCGCCCAGGGCGAATGCCCAGTCGGGAGACGTCCCTTCGAGGATCGGGCGGAGAGCATTCTCCTCCCACGTCCCAATGGCCGCGTGGATTCGGCTCTCTCCCGCCAGGCTGTCCCACTCCATGAGCGCACACCCCGTCGCGTTCGACAGACGCGCCGCACAGGCACAAAGCTTCTCGATCTGGACTTCCTCAGTTGCCGCCTGGACGAGGCACGCCGCCAGATCCTCCAGGATAGACGCTGGAACCGCGAGACACTCGCCGCACCCGCTCGAGAACGGGACCCGCTCCGTCGATCGTGACCCATTGAGTCTCCTAGCGAGCCCCGCAAGCCACCGCCGCCATCCCATCGCTGTACCAGCTCCTGCGCGCGGCCGGCACCGCGTCGCTAGATCGGAGTATAGCTTCGCATTGATGAGCACGCAATAGAACCAGCATCCACAGGGCCATGCCGCGCCTCGTTGGCTCCGCTTGACACGGTACGACCCTGAGGACACCCTTTCCTCCAAGATGAGCGCTGTGTCCGATGCCCGCCAGGAACTGGAGCGACTGCGACGCGAAGTCGCGCATCATAACGTCAGGTACCACGTCCTCGACCGCCCCGAGATCTCGGACGCCGAGTATGACTCCCTGTTCTGCCGCCTTCTGCAGTTGGAGCAGGAACACCCGGAGTGGATCTCGCCAGACTCCCCCACGCAGCGCGTCGGTGCCGCGCCGGCCCGGGACTTCGCTCAGGTCGTGCACCGCGTCCCCATGCTCAGTCTCTCCAACGCGTACAGCGAGGAGGAGTTGCGGGAGTTCGACGAGCGCATGCGAACCTTGCTCGATGAGGAGACGATCGTGTACGTCGCGGAGCCGAAGCTCGATGGACTCTCGGTGGAACTCGTCTACGAACACGGTCTCCTCGTTCGCGGATCCACGCGTGGCGACGGGACGACCGGCGAGGAGGTCACCGCGAACCTGCGTACGATCCGGAGCGTTCCGTTGCGGCTCGGCGATGCGGGCGACGTCCCCGCGCTGCTCGAGGTGCGCGGCGAGGTGTACATCGAGAAGGACGCCTTTCGCGCTGTGAACGAGCGCCGCGCATCCGACGGCCTCCCGCTGTTCGCCAACCCGCGCAACCTCGCTGCCGGCTCGCTTCGCCAACTCGACCCCCGCGTGACCGCCGACCGGCCGCTGCGAATGGCATGCTACGATGTCGGGCGCTCCAACGGCCTCTCGCTCACCTCGCAGCACGAACTCCTCGCCACGCTCCCCCGCTTTGGGTTGCCAGTCAATCCCCTCTACGCCACGTGCTCGTCGCCCGAGGAGATCGTTGTCTTCTATCGAAAGATGCAGAACGAGCGCGACGGCCTGCCCTACGAGACCGACGGCGTCGTCATCAAGATCGACCGCTTCGACCTCCGTCGACTCGCCGGGACGGTGAGCCGAAGCCCCCGCTGGGCCGTCGCCGGCAAGTTCCCCGCCGAACGCGCCGTGACGCGCCTCGTGGACATCCTCATCAGCGTTGGCCGAACCGGGGTTCTCACGCCCGTCGCCTCGCTCGAGCCGGTGCGCGTCCGCGGCGTCGAGATTACGAGCGCCACGCTGCACAACGAGGATGACATCCGCACCAAGGACATCCGGATCGGCGATCAGGTCGTCGTGCAACGGGCGGGCGACGTGATCCCTCAGATCGTCGCTTCGCTGCCCGAGTCGAGGAGCGGGGACGAACGCGAGTTCTCCATGCCGGCATCGTGCCCCTCCTGCGGGGCTCGGATCGTGCGACTCGAGGGGGAAGCTGCGTCGCGCTGCCTGAACACGGCGTGCCCAGCGCGCATCAAACAGTCGATCGGGCACTTCGCCTCGAAGGGCGCTCTGGATGTGGACGGACTGGGCAGCAAACTCGTGGATCAGCTTGTCGAGAAGAAACTCGTGACGCGCTTGGGGGACTTGTTCCGCCTCGACTGCGAGACGTTGGCCGCTTTGGACCGGATGGGCCCCACGTCCGCCGGTCATCTCGTGCGCGCGCTCGATCGAGCGCGCTCGGTCAGCCTGTCCCGCCTTCTCTACGGACTGGGCATCCCTGAGGTTGGCGCGACCACTGCGCGCCTGCTGGCGCAGCACGCCGGGACGCTTGACCGTTTGACGCAGACGCCTCGAGACGAACTGGAAGCCATTCCCACGGTCGGCCCTCGCACCGCAGGCGCTGTGGTCGATTTCTTCGCCAATGAAGAGAATGGGAGGACCCTCGCCGACCTCCTCGCTGCCGGTCTCCGCATCGAGGTCGAGCTCGGTGCGCCCGGCGGAGCCCTTGCCGGAAAGCGCTTCGTCTTCACGGGGACCCTATCGACGATGACGCGCGACGAGGCGGCGCGCCGTGTCCAGTCGCTCGGCGCGTCCGTCAGTGCTTCTGTGAGTCGGCGGACAGACTACGTGGTGGCGGGAGACGGCGGGGGATCCAAGGCCGACACGGCGCGGAGTCTCGGGCTCCCTCTCCTCTCGGAGGACGAGTTCCTCGACCTCCTCGATCGGAGTTCCCATGCATGAATTAACGCTGCTCGACCTGACCCTCGACGAGCTCGCCGAGCACCTCGCGACGCTCGGCTTCCCAAGGTATCGTGCCGAGCAGATTTGGCACGCTGCGTTCGTCGACCTTGTCTCCGGCTACGACGCCATGTCCACGCTTCCCCGCGACCTCCGAACCCGCCTGCAAGCCGCCCTCCCCTTCACGCCGTGCGCGGCGGGTCAAGAGCAGGTCTCTCCGGACGGCGCGACAAGCAAGAGCGTCCTTCGACTCGCGGATGGAGAGACGGTCGAGGTCGTGTCGATGGAGTACGCGGGACGCGCGACGGCGTGCGTTTCGTCGCAAATCGGGTGCGCCATCGGCTGTCCATTCTGCGCCACGGGGCAGGCCGGGTTCGTCCGCAACCTCTCCTCGGGTGAGATCGCGGCTCAGGCCCTCCATGTGGCTCGGACGCTGCGCTTACGCGGACGACGGCTCTCGAACATCGTCTACATGGGAATGGGCGAGCCCTTGGCCAACGTCGACGCGGTCCTCGGATCGATCCGTCTCCTCAACGACCCGCGCGGCTTTGGCCTCGGGGTGCGCGCGTTCACCGTGTCCACTGCCGGGATGGTGCCGGGCATGGATCGACTCGCCAACGAACCGTTGCAGGTCAATCTCGCCGTCTCTCTCCACGCGGGCGAAGACCCTCTGCGCACCGTCCTCGTGCCGCTCAACCGCAAGTACCCGCTTGAAGTCCTCATCGCTGCCTGCCAGCGGTACCTGGCGAGGACCCATCGACGGATCTCGTTCGAGATCGCGCTCATCGCTCGGCTCAACGACCGTGCGCACCACGCCCGCGAGATAGCCGCGCGGCTGAGCGGGCTCCTGTGCCACGTGAACCTCATCCCGGCGAACCCGATCCCGGAACGTCCAGATTGGCACCGCAGTTCGGCGGCGGCCGTGGATGCGTATGCTCAGGTGCTCATCGCGGCCGGCATTTCGACCACCGTGCGAGACAGCCGCGGAGCGGAGATCGCGGCGGGATGTGGGCAGCTCCGGGCACGCTCGCGGCAGGCGCCTACCCCTTGAGCAGGGTCCGGTAGTAGTCGAGCGCCCGCTTGCCCCATCGATCGGCGAGGTGATCCATTCCCTCTTTCACGAGTTGCCGGGCCCGCTCGCGACTGATCCCCATGATCCGCCCGACATCGGAGAGGTTGTTGGAGCATCCGTCGTCGATTCCGTGGTGCAGTCGAATGGCCTGCGCCTGTCGCGCCGGGAGGTTGCTCAGAAGACCGTCCACTTCCTCGCGGAAGAGAAGTCGAAGGGCCTCGTGCTCCGGGGAGAGTCCCCCTTCGTCCGACAGCCGCTCCTCGAGCAGTTCGTCTTCGTCGCCTCCAACGGGCCGATCGAGCGACGTCATCTCGTTGACCTGTCTCTCCACCTGGAGGAGCCGGTCGGCGGATAGACCGGTCGCTTCCATCACCGCCGCTTCGTCCATCGGCTCTTCGTCGCCAAGCGAGCGGATCTCCGCCATGCGTCGCACCGCGCGGAAGAGGTAGTCGGGGATGCGAATCATCCGCGTGTACGTCCCGATGGCCGCGAGGATCCCGCGCCGCACCCACCACGCGGCATACGTGCTGAGCCGGTAGCCGCGATCCGGGTCGAATCGGTCGACGGCCTCGATGAGGCCCATGTTGCCTTCTTGGATGATGTCGGCGATGGGCATGCCGGTGTCCGCATACTCCTGAGCGATCCTCGTGACCAGCCGAAGATTCGAGACGATCAGGCGCTCCCGCGCGCCCGCGACTCCGCGGGCCATCTGTCGCGCCAACGCTTGCTCCTGCTCCCGAGAAAGGATGGGGAAACGAGCGATCTCGCGGTAATAGATCTGGAGGGTCGACGGGGACCGATCGTCCTTCGCCGGTGCGGGCTCGAGGTTCTCCTGCTCGTCGTTCATGGCCATCGGGACCACTTTACGACACGTCACTTCGCGAGTCCATTGCATCGTCGTCGAGGTCGGGGAACTCGCTTGACACGACGTCGAGGACGTCCAGTTCGCGCACGCGCGCTACGGTTCCCAACCGACCCGCGAGGCTTGGCTCCGTTCGCCCCTCGTCTCCGGACACGAGCTCTTTCACGTACAGCCCCCCGTCCGTCCGGAACTCGATCTCGGCCTCCCTCGCGCCGCGGACCGTCCCGCACGCTGCGTGCAGACGACGCGTGCGGACAAGATCCGCCCTTCGATGAGCGACCCGCCGGGGCGTCCGCTGGGCGATGTCCCCGAGGAGCGATCGAAGCGCCGCCTCGAGGCTCTCCGCCGACACGTCGTCGGCGAACTCCACAATCGCGCGGTAGGTCTTCGTTGCCAGCGTCTCTTTGACCCGAGCGACGGCTCCCCGGGACGACCAAGAGATTCTGCCCAACGCGATCTTCCCCGAGGCCGCCACGTTGGCCGCTTCTCGCAACGCATCGAGGTCGATCGACCTCGTCCGGGGCTCGCGCAGTTCGAGCACAAAAGGCCGTCCCGTGCCAAGCATTCGCGCGTCGATGTCCTCCCGCCCCGCGCCATGAAGCACCGCGCCGGACGCCCGCGCCGCCTCGACAAACGGTCCGGCCATGATTTCCTCGACCGACTCCGGGTACTGCTTTCCGGTTCCGCCGCACGTTGCGCAGCCTCGCCCTCGACAACGCTTGCACGGCCAGTGAGTTTGGGGAATTCCGCGCAAGAGCTTCCGATAGCGCCCGTAGAGAAAGACGGACGCGATGTAGAGGGAGATCGATCCGTCAACGAGGTCGATCGTGAACTTCACGTCAGGATCGTTGAAGTCTACCGTCCCTCGATCCGCGAGAGACTCGAACGCCTTGCCCACCGATCGATTCCACGCGTGCTTCTGAGCCTCCGCGTGTTCGAGGCCGAACCGCTCCGTGAAGAACGCCTCTGCCTCTTGCCAACGCAGAGTGGGCCTCACCGCAAAGAGATAACTGGAGAACTCGACGCCCTCCACTTCCTCCCGCGCTCGCTCCGCCCAACTGCCCACGTCCGCGAACAGGTCGTGGCACACCCAACAGCGCCCCTCACCGCCCTTGACGCCGTCGAGCCCAAGCACGGTGCGTACTGCGCGGCCGCGCTCTTCGTTCGACCAGCCGCGGCCGAGGCGCCCGAAAGCTCCGCCAAGACAGGAGTCACAGATCGGCCCAGACGCCAAGATCTCGCGCACCGAGGACACGACACCCGACAAGACGTCAACCGTCACGCCGGGCCTCGGAAGCTTCGATACAGAACCATGGCCTGATCATCGCGGATGAAGCCGAGGGCTGCCAGGTTGCCGGCCGACTTCGCTCGCCGCAGTGGGTGCGCCGTCCCACGTCTCGACCCGGATCGACGGGCGCTATCCGGCGCGACGAACGAGGTGAACCAAGAGGAATAGCGCCTCCCGCCGCTCCCCGGCCGAGAGGCGGCGTCGCGCCCCGAGTGTTTCGTGGAACCAACGCGCGACCGGCGGAGAGAGAAGATCAAGGACCGAAGGCATGGCTCCCCCCCTTTCCGAATGGCCTCGGGGGCGTCGACGAGATGGCTCGGGAGGTAGTTGTCTCACGTCTTTGCATGTACTCTCGTTACCTCCGACCGGGGCACACGCAGTTCGTGCACTCCGGCGGACGTGAGAGATACGGCAGCAGGAACGCTCGCGCCCTCCTTGCGCAGGACGGGGCCTCAGGATACGGCTGCGGCCCCGTCTGTTCTTCCGGCACGCACCCTGTCATGCCCCTCGCTGATCGCGTCCCTCTTCGGTACCCTCCCACTCCATGATGCGTTTGCGCAATGCCACTCTCCGCGTGATGGATGTGGACCAGTTCGGAGAGCCGAACGCGGGCTGTGCCTACCTCCTGCGCGCAGCGAAGACGGCTCTCATCGACACGGGTACGGCCGCCAGCGCGCCTCGTCTTCTTCAGGCTCTGCGCGGACGTCGCATCGACTACGTCTTCATCACACACATCCATCTCGACCACGCGGGCGGCGCGGGACACCTCGCCCTCGCGCATCCGGAGGCCCTCTTCGTCGTGCATCCGCGTGGACTTCCGCACGTCGTGGATCCGACGCGCCTCGTCGCCGGCGTGCGTGCCGCTGGCCCGACGCTCGCCCCGCTCTACGGGGAGCCCCTTCCGGTCGACGGCGGCCGCGTCGTTGCCTGCGCCGACGGCGAGTCCTTCCGGCTGGGTCCCGGCATCGATCTTGTCGCCATTGACACGCCGGGGCATGCCCCGCATCACGTCTGCTTCTTCGAGCCCACGAACGAGACCCTCTTCGTCGGTGACGCCGTCGGCCACCACGGCGCGCCCGTGGATCTGCCGCTCACGGTTCCCCCGCGCTTCGACCCCGCGGCATCTCGCGCCTCTCTCATCCGGCTTCTCGAGTTCCACCCGCAGACCCTTGCCTTCACCCACTTCGGCCTTGCCGACGACGCGCGTGCGCTCCTCACGGCCTACCCGCGCCACGTCGACGAGTGGTTGGCTCGTGTGGACGCTGTGCGAACGTGCGTGGGGCCAGAGGCGGTCGCTGACGCGATCCTCGCCGGGTCGCGCTACGCCCTCCTCTCCCCGGTCGGTCGCGAGGTCGTGCGCCTCTGCGTTCGCGGTGCCCTCCTCACGCTCGAGCCCCGGGCGCCGTGAATGCGGGAGCCGCGAGCCTCGGTAGCGGCAGGACAGGAAGGTGACTCGATCTGGCGGAGAGCCTACGTCGGCTCCATCGACGCCCGGCGGTCCTCGCCGAGCACCGTAACCAGCTCGCAAGACGCCGCCCAGCGTGACAGGGCGCGCTGACCGTACTTCAGGGTGATTCGCGCGATGTCGAGATTCGTGGCGATCGCCGACGGCCGCATCGTGCGGTACCGCCAGTCCACGATGCGCTCGAGCTCGGCGAGCACGAAGTCGGTCACTCGCTCGGCGCCGAAGTCGTCGAGGACGAGGAGGTCGCACTCCCGGCAGCGGCGGGAGACTTCCTGGTAGCCGCGAGTGATCTCCGAGCGCAGCTCACTCGCCAGGTCAAGCAGCGGCCAGTACTCGATACGGGTGCTCCGCTCGATCTCGTCGGGAGACAGCGTCGGCTCGCCAGCGCCAACATCCTCGCTCGTCTCCGTTGCCGCGGCCCGCAACAGCTCACTCACTGGCGGCACGCGCACGCTCCCGGAATCGTCCTCGCGCCGATTCATCGACGGGAGAGAGGTCCTTCGGTCGTATTCCTTCATGAGGGCAACGAGAAGATGCGTCTTCCCGAGCCCGTTCTTCCCCATGATGAGGACGCCGGCCCCCCCTCTTTCGGCAAGCCGACGGCACGCCTCGTAGGCCTCGCGGTTCTCGTTCGATACCTCGAAATTGTCGAACGTGCACCTCTCGAAACGTGCACCCATCGGCGCGCCCTGGATCACGTCTTGCCCCCTTTGAGCCGTTTCTCGTAGATCGCGGGATCGTGCCCGGCGGCGGCCTGCTGCGCCAGTGACCCAGCGCCCGGGGGACGCCCGCGCGCATCCCAGTCCCGCGCCATGGCGAGGTTGCGCTCGAAGTTCTTCGTGTTGAACGGCGTCACGCTGTCGAAGTACTTCCGAGACGAGTCCTTCCCACCGTCCACGGCGGCCAGGTACTCCAGAACGAGGACGAGGTCGGACTCTCCGTACCCTTCGCGCAGCCGGCCCTTGATGTGCTCGACGTTCTTCGCGTGCCTCGCCGAGAGGGGGGTGTACTTCGCCCAGGCCCAACTCGCCTGGCGCAACTCGTTCAGGCGCACGAGAACTCGCTCTGCGGCGACGGCGTCCGCCTCGCTCTGCGGATTCACGCCATCCCGGTCCGCTCGGTGCGGCGCCGGCCCATTCTTGGACTGGGAGCCAAGGAGCGGCAGTCGGCTCCCTTCGCGCAGCGTGCCCGTCCCCGGGAACGCATCCCCGCCGACTTCTCCTGTCCGCCTGTAGTACCCGGCGCTCTCAAGCTGCCTCAAGGCGTGGATGATGTCGGCTGTCCGCTCGCCGAACGATCGAGCGAGGCGCTCCACATCGAACGTCTCCTCATCGGACCGCGCGAGGAGGTATGCAAGAAGGCCCTTCGCTCGAAAGGAGAGGCGGGGATCCTCGAGGAACGCCCTGTCGAGGGCGACCCGCCGGTTCTCTTCTCTCTCCACTCGAATCATCCGTCCACCGTCCCCCTCCGCGGAAGGGCTTCCGCCGCCCGCTCGGCCCTAGACTACCGATTGCGTTCCGGCCCACGCAACTCGTGGAGTTCCGCCGCGCGTCGATCGGGGTCCAGTCCTCGCGAGGCCTCTCCGTCAGCCCATCCAGCACGCTCTACGCAACGTGGATCTCGACGATGTCGCCGTCCGCAAGGCGATAGTCGGACGGCACCTGTTGACCGTCGAAGCGTCCCGATCCCCAGATGCGGACGTACTTCAACCGCTCCGCGAATTCGCCGTGCACGATCCGCACGGCGTCAAGCGCCGTGCTCCCCGCGGGGAGCACGTACGGCTCCTTAAGGTCGGGCTTCTTCCCCGGCATCTTCGTGTAGATGCGGATGACTTTGAGCGCGTCGAACGTCATCCGCGCGAAGCCGTCCAGACCCTCGCCGGAAAACGTGGATACGGCGACGCCGGGGAACGGGAGTCTGGCGAGCAGCACCCCGGGGTCCCGAACGAGGTCGGCCTTGGTGAGAACGATCCGCGCCGGAACCTGAATGACGTGGTCGGTGCTTTCCTCGGTCGACAGACGCTCCACGACAAGCTCGATTCGCCGCTCCTCGATCCAGAGGAGGATCTCCTCCAGGCGCCCCTCAAGAAGATCGGGCTCGTCGAGCCCAAGGACGATGAGCGCCACGTCGGCGGCGCGAATGAGGCTGTACACCCACGGCTCGGTGTACTCGACGGACAACGGGGGCAAGTCGACGAGCTGCACGGGCGCGTCCTCGAACCGCATCATTCCAGGCACCGGGACCAAGGTCGAGAACGGGTAGTCGGCCACCTCCGGCCGGGCGTTGGTCAACGCCGCTACGAGACTCGACTTGCCGCTGTTCGGGGGGCCGACGAGGACCGCCTGGCCCGCGCCCTCTTTCGGCATGTGGTCGTGACCGCCTCCGCCGCGGCCCTTCTTCGATCGAAGACTCGCATCCTGCAGCTTAGCGATCTGCTTGCGGATGTCGCCCACCATGTGGTCCGTCCCCTTATGCCTCGGGATGGTGCGCAGCATCTCTTCGAGGGCGGCGAGCTTCTCGTCAGGCTCCTTCGCCTTGTGAAATCGCTCTCGCGCCTTGATGAACTGCGGGGTCAGGTTGGCCGGCATCCGTCGTCTCCTCGGACGTTAGAATATGCGCCACCCCGGCGGCGTTCAACGGGCCGGGGCTACTCGTTGTGCGGGATCTTGACCGTACTGTTCCCGATGAACTCCCGCACCACGGCGTCGCCGGGAATGACCTTGTGGTCGTTGACGACATCGAGGGGCAGTCCCTCGATCGACTCGAGCAGCTTCGATACGCGCCGGTGCCGAATCTGCGCATCCAAGAAGGAGGGATACCCCTTCAGATCCTGCGTCGTCGGCCAGACGCCTCCGTCACCGACGAAGAATGGCTTCAGCACGGGCAGGTCGAACGGCGTGCCGCCGTTGACGATGCAGTCGGCAAGCCCCTTGAGCGGGATGATCGAGAAGAGTTCGCCGGCGCGCACGTAGTGCCAGTGCAGGAGCGTCGCCAACGGCGGGTGGTTCCTGTGCTTCGCATCACGCAGCATGCGTCGCAGCAGCCGCACGTCCTCGAATCGCGCCAGCCGGCGGTCGGTGCGGTCGCCGTGATAGAGCGGCATCATCGGAGTGGGCTCGTAGAGCGGGTTCATCGCCTCGATGTAGACGCGGAAGACGGTCGACGGGTCAATGCCTTCCGTAGTAGGCGGGTAGAACCCGTGCAGACAATCAAGAAGCAGGATCTGATCTTTCTCCCGCTGGATGCGCTTGGTTCCGACGCGCCTCCCCTCCTTGAAGGAGTAGACGGGCTTGTCGATGGGTTCTCCCGCAAGGAGGGCGCGAAGCTGCTCGTTCATGAGCTGGATGTCTAGCGCCTCCGGCGTCTCGAAGTTGCGGTCATCGATCCAGTCCGTCGGATGCTCGATGAGCGACCAGAAGTAGTCGTCCAGGTTGAGCATAAGGAAGCGGAGCCCCGCCTTCTCCAGACGGGCCGTGAGCTTCATCGTCGTCGTCGTCTTCCCGGACGACGAGGGGCCGCTGACCCAGATCATGCGGATCGCGTCCCCGGCCTCGATGCGATCGATGAAGCGCTTCGCCGCCTCGTCCAGCGCCTTCTCGTAGACGTCGAGCGACTCTTCCACCAGTCGGCCGATGCGCCCGGTGCGGACAATCTCGTTCAGACCTTCGACTGTGTCGCAGTCCCGCTCGCGATTCCAGGCGATGAGTCGCTCCAGGTCCTCCGCCGGGTAGCCATTCCGCACGAACTGCTCCTCGGTGATCGCGCCTTCGCGAACCCAGTGATGACCCCATCGGAAGCAAGTGTACGTATCCGCCACCTTGGTGAATCCGTTGCTCTGGAGGACGTGAACCACCACGTCCTGGATCTCCTCGACGGTCGGCGGGAAGTTGGACACATGGTGGCGCTCGTCGGCGTTCAGGCAAACCACGACGAGATCCGAGAGGAAGTGAGCGATTCCTTCGTCCGTCTCTCCCGCGGCGAAGATGCGATCGTTGATCCCCGGCAGGTAGTCCTGTTCGAACCCCCCGACCGAGGAGGCCGCGCGCAGGATGACGCGGACGATGCGGTCCTGGTCGAAGGCGACCAGCGCGTGATTGCGCCTGCGGATCTTGCCGATCTGGTTCACAACAGCCATAGCGGACCCATTATAGCGGAACCGGCGACGGGACCGAACATCGCGCACCCCGTGCCCCGCCCAACGGTCGCAACGGTGTCGACGTCATGCTACGCCGCCGACGACCTCAAGGGCCCCGGGCACAGGCCGCGCCGGAGAAGAGAGACCGGGCCAGCCGGAAGGGCTCGCCCGGTTCCTCTGCGTCGCCTACTCGCGCGTCCCGATTTGCTCGGGCACACGGAGCGGGACTCCCGCCTGTCGCAGAGCATCGAAGATCTCAAGTGCCTCCCACTGCCGACAGCCATCGAGGACGATGGCCCGCGGGTTGCTCATCAGCCACTCGTCGTGCAGCGCCTCGAGATCCCTCAAGTACGCTAGAGGAATGGCGTTCTCCTCGTTCCGACCGCGCAGGTCGATCCGCTCATGGCACACCTCGGCCGGCGTGCGTAGGTAGACGATCTTGTCCGGCTCTGCGCACCAATTCTTCTGGAGCCAGTCCCACAGCTTGCAGTACAGCTGCCACTCCGTCTTCGTCATCAGCCCGGACTGGTAGCAGTTCTTGGCGAAGACGTAGCGGTCGCAGTAGATCGAACGCTCCAGGACAACGTTCGTGTGGTCGGTCATCGCTAGGACTTCCGTCCACGTCTTCGCGCGCGTCGTAAACGCCGCCAACTGGAACGTAAACGCCCAGCGGTGTGCGTCGCGATAGAAGAGATCGAGGAGGTTCTCCTCGAAGTCCTTCTGCCAGGCACCCACAGGTTCCTCGATGAACCCGAAGAGCCTCGACTCCGCCAGCCTTCGGCCCACCGTGCTCTTCCCCGCCGCGATGTTTCCCTCGAAGAGAATCATGATTTGCTGGTCCTTCACACGCTCCCCCTTGCGCGTCCCCTTCTCCACACCCCACGACTCCGCAAACGACTGTTCCCGTCTGCATCGCCGGCTGGATCCCCCTCGCGCCGCCCACCGCCCCCATCATACTCCTCGTGGGTTCTCCGCCGAATTCCCGTCAACTCCCGATCGACTAGGCGAACGGACCCGCCTTCGTCGCTTGCCGCGACGTCCCCACCCCTCCGAAGACAGACGTCCGTGCGGAACGAGGTCCGTCCTCGAAAGGGGCACGTCGGCCAGTCCGGAAGCGGGACCCGAGTCCCGCATGCCAATCGCCTCGCGACCGTCTACAATCCGCCCTCCATGCCAACCGAAAGCAGAGAAGGGATCATGCGTACCGACGACGCCTCCGTGGCCTTTGAGGCCTCCTTGTTCGACGTTCTGCGGACGGGAGTGCGGATCACGCGCGGCCATCCGCGCCTTGCGGCCCGCGCGATCCGACTCCTCTGGCGCCAAAGATCGGCCGCTATTCGGCGCGAACGCGCCGAGGCCCGAGGCGTGCACGTGCCGCCGTTCGTCATCTACAGCGTGACCGGCCGCTGCAATCTCCAGTGCGCGGGGTGCTACGCGAACCTACTCCATCGACACGATCGCCCTGAGATGTCGCAGACCCGGACGGCCGAACTCCTCACGGAGGCGAAGGATCTCGGCGTGTCGGTCGTGCTCCTCGCCGGCGGCGAGCCCCTTCTCCGCTCCGATCTCCTCGATCAGATCGCGCGGCGGCCCGAGATCCTGTTCCTCCTCTTCACCAACGGCTCGCTCCTCGACGAGGCGCGCATCGCGCGCCTGCGCAGGCTGCCGCACCTCGTCCCGGTGCTCAGCATCGAGGGAGGAGAGGCCGCGACCGACGACCGCCGCGGCGGCGGCACGTACGAGCACGTCACGGCGGCCATGGAACGCCTGCACAAGGGCGGGACGTTCTTCGGGACCTCGGCCACCCTGACGCGCCGGAACTTCGACCAAGCGACCGACGAAGCCCACCTGCGAAGCCTGATCGGCCGCGGGTGTCGCCTGTTCTACTTCATCAACTATGTACCCGTCGAGCCCGGCACGGACGACCTTCAGCTCGACGCAGACCAAGTTGCCGAGCTCGAGCGCCGACTCGCACGCTACCGCCGAACCCTCGGGTCCCTGTTCATTGCGTTTCCGCACGACGAGGTGGCGCTTGGCGGCTGCCTCGCGGCCGGGAGGGGATTCGTTCACATCAACGCCTACGGCGACGTCGAGCCGTGCCCGTTCTCTCCCTACTCCGACTCCAGCTTGACCGAGATGTCGCTCGAGCAGGCCCTCGGATCGCCCCTCTTTCGCGCGATCCGCAACAGCGACGCGCTCGATGAGGTCGACGGCCGCTGCGCGCTATGGAAGAAGCGCGAGTGGGTCAGGGGGCTTGTCGGAAAGCGGGACCCCTAGCTTGTGGCCTGTGGCTTGTAGCCTGTGGACCTGCCAAGCAGGCTGTTTGTTCGTAGGAACATCCCTCGCGGGCTGCGCTCCGCCAGGCCAGGAGGCCACCAGGGTTTCCCCACATACCACGAGCTACGTGCCATAAGCTCTCACAGAAAGAAGAGACGCCTGTGCGTGGTCCCATCGAAGAGAGGAAAGAGGCGCTTCGCGAGTAGCCGACTCAGGCCAAGGGATCCTCTAACACCCGCAGAGGTCAGCTTACCGTTGCTCCCTTCCGGGCCTCACGGGGTTCACCGACATGCGCCGCAGAGGGCTCAGCCGTCAACGTCGCTTGCTCGTGGACAGACCCTCCCGCCACTCCCCTCCGGGAACCCTTCGGTTCCACTAGAGCGGGTTGTGGATGTAGGGGACCGCTAGCCCCCCACCTAGCACAGGCTGGCGGAGGGGGCGGGATTTGAACCCGCGGTACCCACGAGGAGTACACTGGTTCTCCAAACCAGCGGCTTCGGCCGCTCACCCACCCCTCCGAAAACTCGTTCGGACCGGATTCTACCGGGTGCGACCCAGCGCAAGCAAGGACAAGGTTTCCGTGCGCCAGGGTCAGATCTTCCCTTCGCGTATCGGATCTGCTACAGTGGTTTCATGGCACGACCTCTGCGCCTGGAGTACGAAGGAGCCGTTAATTATGTCACGAGCCGCGGGAACGCGCGGCAGGACCTCTTCCTCATTGACGCAGACCGCGAGGTGTTCCTCGAGGTCCTGGGCGACACCGTCGAGCGGTTCGGCTGGATCTGTCACGCCTACTGCCTGATGTCGACCCACTACCATCTGCTCGTCGAGACGCCAGAAGCCAATCTGTCGCGCGGGATGCGGCACTTGAACGGCGTCTACACCCAGGCGTTCAACCGCGGGCACATGAGGACGGGTCATGTGCTGGAGGGTCGATTCAAGGCGATCCTCGTCGAGAAGGAGAGTCATCTCCTCGAACTGGCGCGGTACGTCGTGCTGAACCCCGTCCGGGTGCAAGATGCTCGCAGCGCCCGCGACTGGCGGTGGTCAAGCTACCGCGCGACAGCGGGCATGGTGGATGCGCCAGATCTCCTCACGACGGGTTGGATCTTGGCGCAGTTCCATCGAAGCCGGCGTCGCGCGATCGAGCTCTATCGCGAGTTCGTGAAGCAGGGGCGCGGTGTCGACGCCTGGGCCGAACTACGCGGCGGCATCCTGCTTGGCAGTGACGAGTTCGTAGCCAAGCTCAAGCCGCTGCTGTCGGATTACCAAGCGCTGAAAGAGGTCCCGCGCCGCGAGCGGCTCGCCGCCCGGCCGAGCCTTGACGGGCTCTTCTCCAAAGTGCGAGACAAGGAGGCACGTGACCGGCAGATCCACGCCGCCGTCCGCGTGCACGAGTACACTCTTCGGGCGGTTGCCGACCACCTCGGTCTCCACTACGCAACCATTAGCATGATCGCCAAACGCGTCGCGGAAGCCGCCAGTGCGCTGGGGTCAGATCTTGATTCAACGCGCTCCGTTCGCTAACCTCGAACCATGGCGGATCGCCATGAGGACGCGCCCCTCAGACCCCTACGTGCCGCGCCACTTCGCCAATCGAAAGTGGAAGTGGCCATGGCGCTTGGCGTGCTCTGCGTGATGCACGCGCCGTCTCACGGGGTGATCAGCACGGGCATCAAGAGAGCCTGCCCCTCGCCATACACGATCCAGAACAGGTGAACTCCAGGGGTCGCGCTGCCGGTGCCGATATCGAGGGCGTACTCGTCGCCCGCCTTCGCGCGGCCCGAGAAAGAGCACGTGGACAGTTCCAGCCCGCCGCCCGCTCCCGCCGCAAGGTCGAAGCCGGGGCGGGTCGTAATGATCCACGGCCACCCGGTCGTCCTTCGAGCCTCACGCGCCAAGGAGAAACTCACCGTGAGGGGTCCGCCAGCGCGGAGAGGTACGGGCTCCATCCGAGTCTGTCGGTAGAGAGTCCCGAGTTGCGGCGCGTTGAGCGTCCCCGGCGTCGCGCGGAGAGGATGCTTCTGCGCGTCTTCCCCTCGCGTGACGACGCCCATGTTCGTGCTCCAGTTGTCGGCAACGTCGGGGCCGAGCGGATCCACCCGTTCCATCGATCCGAACGTGCTTCGGCTCCCAGCAGCCCACTCATCGCTCCCGATGTTGGACGCATTCGCCGTGTCGACGACGTCCCCACGATCGTTCACCAGCATGATCACCTCGCCGAGATCGGAGAGGGCGAGCATGGGCGATCGGGTGGCGTCGTAGACCATGTCGGATGGCACGTCGCTGACGGCCTCTTCGCGAGTGCGCTCGAGGACGAAGTAGCCACGCGTCTCCGGGTTCGGGTCATACGATATCTGCCACAGGAGGCCGCTCGGGTCGCTCGTCGACACGAGAACCCCAGGTGTCTCGTCTTCCGTCTCGGCATCGCACGCCGAGACGTCCGACGCAACGAGGATCCCGGAGAGTTCCACAACCTTCCAGATGGAATCCTCCGGCGCCACGGGGCGTGTGCGCCTCCACTGCAAGGTCCATCCTGCGAGGTCCACGGGACCCGTTCCGAGATTGCGCAGCTCGATCCACTCGTCCTCGGCATCCGCCGCGGTTCCCGCCCACGCGACTTCGCTGATGATCACTTTGCCATCGCAAGAGGAGCCCGACGCCGCGCCTCCGCCGCCCGCGACGCCCGCCACTCCCACGGTGACCGTACCCGTAGTCGTCAGTCCTTGCGGGTCCGTCACGGTGTAGGTGAAGGAGTCGGTCCCGACGAATCCAGCGTCCGGCGTGTACAGGACTTCGGTTCCCTGGTTGACCACCATGCCGTGGAGACCTTGACTCACCGAGAGGATGGCGAGCGCGGCGCCGTCCTCATCGCTGTCGTTCGCCAGCACGAGGATGGAGACCGGAACGTCCATGTCGGTCGTCGCACTATCATCTTGGGTCGTCGGCGCGTCGTTCGCCGCGACGACGACCACCATGACGCTCGCCGTCGCCGTGCCGCCGCGTCCATCGGACACCGTGTAGGTGAAGAGGTCGACGCCGCTCCATCCCGCGGCGGGCGTATAGATGATCGACGCGCCGTCGCGAACCGCGGATCCCGCGGACGGCTGTGCGATGGACTCCACTCGGAGAAGGTCGCCGTCGGGGTCGAGGTCGTTCAGCAGCACGGCAACGCTCACCGGGATGTCTTCGTCTGTGACGCCGCTGTCGTCACGAGCGATGGGAGCCTGATTCATGGCAGCGACGGACACGGTCACGCTGGCCGTTGCTACGCCACCATTCCCGTCGGACACGGTGTACGAGAACGTGTCCACGCCGTGGAATCCGGCGTCCGGAATGTACGAAGTACCCGTCCGGCTGTTGAGCAGACTGCCGTGGGCCGCGTGCCCGATCGACTGAACGAGCAGGAAGTCGCCGTCCGGATCGCTGTCGTTCTGCAGAACCTCAATCATCAGCATGGAGCCCTCGCTGGTGACGGCGCTGTCATCCTGAGCGATCGGAGCGTGATTCACGTGAACGACCGTGACCGAGACCTGCGCGGTATCCGCCCCTCCGCGGCCATCCGCCGCGACGTACGAGAACACGTCGGTGCCGCTGAACCCTGCGTCCGGGGTGTACAAGAGCTCCGCCTTCCCGTTCGAGACCACGCCGTGCGCCGGCTGGGTCACCGCCTGGACTGTCAGTGCATCCCCGTCCGGATCCCGGTCGTTGCTCAGCACCGCGATGATCGCCGGAACGTCCTCGGGAGTCGTCGCGCTGTCGTCCTGCGCGGTGGGAAGATCGTTCACCGCGACGACGGTCACCGTGACCGTCGCAACCGACATGCCGCCGTTCCCGTCCACCACCGAGTAGGTGAAGGCGTCTCCGCCGAAGTAGTCTGGGGCAGGGGTGTAGATGATGACAGCTCCGGCGCGGATCGTCGCGCCGTGGAGCGGCTGCGAGTTCGACTCCATCGTCAGGGGATCCCCATCCGGATCCGTGTCGTTGGCGAGCACAGAGATCGTCACCGGGGTGTCTTCGAGGGTCGAGACACCGTCGTCCACGGCGATCGGAAGGTCGTTCACGTTCGCCACATTGACGGTGACGAGAGCCGAGGCGCTTCCTCCCTTACCATCGATAGCGACATACGTGAAGCTGTCGACGCCGTAGAAGCCGGGGGCAGGTGTGTAGATCACGGTGGATCCACTCGCCTGCGCTGCCCCGTGGGCCGGCGGAGAGACGGATTGAATGGCGAGAACGTCGCCGTCGGTGTCACTGTCGTTCGCGAGCACAGGAATGGCGACCGAGGCGTCCTCGTCCGTCGACGCGCTGTCATTCTGAGCCAGAGGCGCGTGGTTGACGGCAGCAATCGTGATCGTGATCGTCGCGGTCGCCGTTCCTCCGCGCCCGTCCGACACGGTGTACGTGAACGCGTCGGTCCCGTGGAAGCCGCTGTTCGGAGTGTAGGTCGCGCTCGTTCCGCTCCTCGCGAGCGAACCGTTACTCGGCTGCGTAACGGACTGGAGTGCGAGGGTATCCCCATCACGATCTGTGTCGTTGGCGAGGAGCGAGATCGTCACCGCAGCGTCCTCGTCCGTCGTCACGCTGCCGCCGAAAGCCACGGGAGGATGATTCACCGTGGCCACGTTGACCGTGACCCGAGCCGTCGCCGTTCCTCCTAGTCCATCGGCGACGACGTACGTGAACCCGTCGACGCCGCTGAATCCCGGGCCCGGCGCGTAGTTCACGGCCGAGCCGCGGATCTCCGCCGCCCCGTGGGCCGGCGATGACACCGATTGCATCGTGATGAGGTCGCCATCGGGATCGCTGTCATTCTCGAGGACGGCAATCGTCACCGCAGTGTCTTCGGCCGTGGGCGCGCTGTCATCCTGAGCCAGCGGCTCGTCATTCACCGCAGCCACAGTGATCGTCACCGTCGCGCTCGACGTGCCGCCCTGCCCATCCGATGCCGTGTACGTGAACGTGTCAACGCCGTGGAAGTCCTTGTTGGGGGTGTAGAGCGCCGTCGTTCCACTCTTCGCAACCACGCCGTGGGAGGGTTGCTCAACGGACAGAATCGCGAGGACGTCCCCGTCGGGATCGGTGTCGTTCGCGAGGACGGAGATCGCTACCGAGACCTCCTCGTCCGTCGATGCCGCATCGTCCCGTGCCACGGGTTGATCGTTGACCATGGCCACGGCGATGGTAACCAAGGCGGTCGCCGTCCCTCCGTGGCCGTCGCCGGCGACGTACGTGAACGAGTCGACGCCTTGGAAGTTGTCGTTCGGCGTGTACGTCACGTTCGACCCGTTGTTCACCGCGGACCCATTCCCCGGCTGCGTCACGGACTGGATCGTCAGAGCGTCGCCATCGGGATCGCTGTCATTCTCGAGGACGGCAATCGTCACCGCAGTGTCTTCGGCCGTGGTCGCATTGTCATCCTGAGCCAGCGGCTCGTC
>Ga0247841_10004215_pt1 | contig 25071 bp, 21 predicted proteins | sample LaCruzMarch2015__2_FD_192410 | JGI IMG/M metagenome (GOLD analysis project Ga0247841, IMG submission 192410) | Freshwater microbial communities from meromictic Lake La Cruz, Castile-La Mancha, Spain - LaCruzMarch2015_18m | ecosystem: Environmental > Aquatic > Freshwater > Lake | place: Spain... | reverse complement strand
TAAAATTAAAGGGCCTACTTGTTCGCTAGCGCTCACAAGTACTGCGCTAGATAAAAGATTTAAGGTGCTTGTTGCGCCCAGGCGCATTAAAATTAAAGGGCCTATTTGTTCGCTAGCGCTCACAAGTACTGCGCTAGATAAAAGATTTAAGGTGCTTGTTGCGCCCAGGCGCATTAAAATTTAAAAATTAAATTTATGAAAAATTGGAAAAAAATATTTATCATTCTAACGGTGGTAGTTATTTTATTTAGCTTTGCTTATGTATTTTTAATGATGGAAGCTAAATATTTAATTACAAAAAAGATCGAACAGGCCACGGGTCGAAAAACTACAATTGATAAACTAAAAATTAAACCTCCGTTAAATTTAGAGATAAAAGATCTAGAGATTCAAGATGTATTCAAAGCTAGTTATATATATATCTCTCCAAGTATTCCTAATCTTCTAATGGGTAGGATTGCTCTTAATAAAGTTAGAGTTGTTAATCCTAAAGTTACTTACCAGCGTATTTTAGCTCCGGTTGTGGAAAATGAGCCGATTGCTGGAGCATTGCCAGCTTCTGTAGTTACTTCAGTTGCATTGCCTTCTACTGTGCCTGTTGCACAAAGTAAGGTTTTTCCGATAATTATAAAAAAATTAGTTATTCAGTCTGGTTTATTAAATTTTATTGATGCAACGGCTTCTAACGGGGGCATAAAATTAAAAGTTAAAGATATCCAATTTTATATCACTAATTTATCTACGATTGAGGTTAATGCTGTTAGCAATTTTAGCTTAAAAGGTGACATCTCTTGGAGTACGGGGGAGCCGGATGGTAAATTGGTTTTTCAGGGTTGGGCGAATTTTTATAAAAAAGATGTTTTAGCTAATTTAAAAATTGAAAATATAGATGCTGTTGTTTTCTATCCTTATTATTCCAATTGGGTTAATTTAGAAAAAGCGCGCATTGATAAAGCTAAGCTTAATTTTTCCAGTGAAATTAAGGGAGTGGATAATAATGTCAATGCGGTCTGTCATTTAGAGTTAGTCGATATGGTACGCAAGGTGCGATCTCCCGATGAGCCACAGCAAAAGGCGGAGCGCTTGACGGATGCGGTATTAGATATGTTTAAATCTATGAATCAGGGAAGAGTTGTTTTAGATTTTACTTTACATACAAAAATGGATCAGCCGGTTTTTGGTTTCGCGAATATTAAATCAGCATTGGAAGGTAAGATTATGCAGGGTAGGGCTAAAGCTGGATTGCGGCCCCAAGATATACTATTATTACCGGGTAAGATGCTGCAAAGTGGATTTAAGAGCGGTGTAGATTTTTCTAATGCGGCTTTGGATGGTATGTTTGCTTTAGGCAATGGAATTAAGGAATTTTTTGAAGGAGGAGCAGATAATTCAGCTCCCACAGATTAGTTTTATGGTGGCTGTAGCTCAATTGGTTAGAGCTTCTGATTGTGGTTCAGAAGGTTGCGGGATCGTTCCCCGTCAGCCACCCATCTTTGATGTATCTCGTTGTAGCACAATGAGTTACATCAACGCACCGACGGGGCAACCTGTCGGTGTTTTTTTATCTAGCGATGTCTCTAGGACTTAGGGCGTTATTCCCGTCGGAGATTTAGGTAATATTTTATAACAGGATCTCCGTCGGGTAAGAGGGTAAATTTTAGATAGAATTTTAAAGAAATTGGCCAATTCCTCTCCTAGTTTATGGGCGCTAGTTTATGCTATATTCGCGCAATAATACGCTTATTTCTGCTTTGAATTTTGCCATAAACTAGAGGTGAGGAATACTAAAGAGGAGAGAGGTTTATTTTGTTTCCTCCAATTAAAAGCAATATACTAAAGCGTTAATCTGTGTTAAAATTAAAAAATGAGAAAAAACAAAATGCTGACAAAAGACAAGATATGGAAAAGAGAGGATCTTAGTAAGCGTTATCTAGAGGGCGTAAGAAGTGCAATTCCGCTTGCCGATTACCAGATAAAAATAATTCTTCTATTAATCCAAAAGGTAATGCCTAAAGTGAATAGCTTTTTGGATCTAGGCTGTGGGGATGGCGTACTTGGCAGAGCTTTGCTATCAAAATATTCTAATGCGCAGGGTGTTTTTATGGACTTCTCAGATATAATGATGAAGGCTGCTCGGAAGAAGGCGCCTAAGAATAACAAAAAACTATTCTTTATCAATGAGGATTATGGAAAATCTTCCTGGGCTAATAGTGTTAAAGAATATGGCAAATTTGATGTAATAATCTCTGGTTTTTCGATTCATCATCAGAGAGATAAGAGAAAAAATGAAATTTATAAAGAAGTCTTTGATTTACTTGTGCCTGGAGGTTTATTTCTAAATCTTGAGCATGTATCATCGCCATCGCGATGGCTGCATCATCTTTTTGATGAGTTCTTTATAGATTCTCTATATGATTATCACCGTGCAATTCATTCTTCTGAGTCTAGGAATGAAATAGCTAAACACCATTATAAAAATCCACTTAAGGAAGCTAACATTTTGGCTCCTGTTGAAACACAGTGCGCTTGGCTTCGCAAGATAGGCTTTAAAGAAGTGGATTGCTACCTAAAGATATTTGAATTAGCTCTTTTTGGCGGTGTTAAGCCTAAAAGGAAGTAAATATTAGTTCGATTTTCTTTAGGGATGGGTGAGTTTCTGCCACATCGCATACTGCTTGTCCCAGTCGAGCTCATCGGTGATAGTCCGCAGTTTATACTCCGGGATTTCAAATAAGCATGGATCATTTTGAAGAACGATCGTTTCCTGAATGCGAGGCGAGAGGAAGAGGAAACTCATGATCTGGTTCATACGCTGCTGGCTTAAATTGAGCCATCCCGAAACTTCCTTAATGTCCTTGGTTTTGTTTTTATCAATTAGCTCTTGTATCTGATGAGCAAGCAGGAGATTCTGCCGTAATTGCGGCTCAGACTGTATCAATCGATCCTTGGGCGTTATGGCGTGGTATTTCAGCTCTGCTTTGCTTACATTAAACTTGTGCGATTTCTGCGTACTATTAAGAACAATTTCGAGGATTGCTGTCCCGCCGTCATATTTTATTTCTTTCACGATGTCCTTGAGAGCAGTTCTTTTTTGATCAAGAGTATATGTTTCCCATGTTTCAGGTTTTAGCCTTTGGTCGTCTGTTAATTTCCTGAGACACTCCATAACCTTTGCTTCCATGAGACCTGCATTTACAAGCCGTGTAGGGCACTCCTGGTAGCCTCGCTTCTGCGCGTTTAAGCAGACATAATGAAAATAGCGCAGCTTTCCGTATTTGACGTTATTGACAAGATACATCGATGAATTGCAGGCCCGGCACCGCAATAGCCTGCTTAATAGGCCTATATTCTTGCCTATAGGTTTACGGGTTCCGAATTTTAGAGGGTTTGTATGCAGTGCGTCTTGGACTTTCATAAAGATTTCATCTTCGAGAATTCGCTCATGCTCTCCGGGATAAAACACATCTTGGTATCTTACTTTACCAGCATAATAGGCGTTTTTGAGGATTTTTTCTATACCAGTGCTTGAAAACTTAACGCATCCGTGTTGTTTACCTCCGGCAAGGTTACGTGTTTTTGTCCTGTAGCCTTTTGAATTTGCGATTTTAGCGACCTCTAAAAGTGAACGTTCTTTTAAGTATAGGTCAAAGAGTTCTCGCACAATTTTTGCTTCCTCTGGATTTATGAGGAGCTTATGGTTTTCTTTGTCAAGGTCGTAGCCTAAAGGTACGCATCCGCCGATATATTTGCCTTTTTTTCTGGCAGCGCCCATTTTATCGCGAGTCCTTTCGCTGATTATTTCGCGTTCAAATTGAGCGAAGGAGAGGAGTATATTCAAGGTAAGCCGGCCCATCGAGTTTTGTGTATTGAAATGCTGCGTTACCGAAACAAAAGTGACGCTATTCTGGTCGAAAAATTCTAATAGCTGGCTGAAATCAAGCAGCGAACGTGACAATCTATCAACTTTATAGACTACAACGCAGTTAATTCTGTGGGTTTTGATGTTTTCTATAAGCTTCTGTAGGGCAGGCCTATCAGTATTGGCTCCTGTATAGCCACCGTCATCGTAGCGTTCAGGTAGAATCATCCAGCCTTCAGATTTCTGGCTCTGTATGTAGCTTTCCCCAGACTCGCGCTGATTATCTAGAGAAGTGAATTCTTGCTCTAGCCCCTCAGTAGTGGATACTCGTGTATAAATAGCGCATTTAATTACAGGTTTTTCTTTATCTGTCTTTTTGTCCATTGCTGTTCCTATAAATTAAAGAATGAGAATCCATTCCAATGCGCGCCTGTGAGCTCAAAAGCAACTGCTGAAAGGCTGCGGTAATATTTATCCTTATATTCAAAACCCTTATCCAATACTTTTACGTGAACATCTTGGTCTTTGTACTTTTTATAAATAACAGTTCCGGGAATAGGCAGTCGTTTATCTCGCATAAATGGAATGGAAACGACGTTCTTCCCGGCAGAGATTACCTGTGGCCTAAGTGCTTTATTATTAATAGGATCGTATTTTTCAATAAGGTCGATAATCTGCATTTTGGTTTCATCTGAAAGCCCACCGCTAGCCATTTCTTGCAGTTTATAGGCGATCTTTTTTATAAGATAAGGCTTATTAGCGCAGGGCGCCTCAGCGACGTTAAAGAGCTCGTTGTATCGCTTCTGGATTTTTGGTAGTGTCGCGCTGCGAAGGCCCTGTATTTCTTCTGAGATATTCTCTTCCATATGTTTAACCTCTCGTTGGTACACATATGGCCATAGGTTTCGCAACAAGTCAAGGGGAATAGAGAGGTATTTTTTCGATTGTGTAAGGTAGATAAAAGCAGTATAATAAAATACAAATTGTTACATTTTGTATCTTGGAGAGTTAATGGGCAAAAAGATAGAGGTCTATACCGTAGATGAAGTCGCAAGCGCTTTGAAATTACATCCATATACAATAAGAAGATTGAGCCGGGAAAAGAAAATCCCGGCTTTTAAATTTGGCGGCCAGTGGCGATTCCGAAAAGATGAAATTGATAAATGGTCGAAAAATCCGCAAGTAATTAATAAATAACTATGACGCGTAGCGAAGCACAAACTAGACAGCAGATTATTGACCAGCGTCTTAAATTGGTTGGCTGGGATGTAAAAAATCCAACCCATGTTACCGAAGAACTTGATATTTGGGTTGGTTTGCCCGATGGCGTTGCCGAGCCACAAACGCCATATCAAGGGCATCTATTTGCTGATTATGCGCTTCTTGGGCAAGACGGAAAACCATTGGCTGTAGTTGAGGCAAAAAAGACTTCGGTTGAAGCTGAGAAAGGTAAAGAACAAGCGCGCATTTATGCTGAAAAGATCCAGAAGGCTACTGGTGGACCTATGCCGTTTGTGTTTTACACAAATGGTTATGACTTTTTTTTCTGGGATACTGAACGATATCCTCCACGAAAGGTATATGGTTTTCCTTCACGAGCTGATTTAGATCGCATGCAATTCCTACGCGACAATAATAAAGTTTTATCCAGCGAACTTATTAACCCGGTCATTGCAGGCAGGCCATATCAGCTTCAAGCCATACGTGCCATGCTAGAGAATTTTGAACTCAAGCGTCGGAAGAGTTTGCTTGTTATGGCAACTGGTACCGGTAAGACGCGGACTTGCATGGGTTTGATTGATGTGCTGATGCGCACAAATTGGGTTCAACGTGTTTTGTTCCTTGTAGATAGAATCGCTCTGCAGGAACAAGCCCTAGATGCTTTTAAGGATCATCTGCCTAATGCCCCGGTTTGGCCAAAACAAGGGGAAGTTAAATTCGCGACAGATCGACGGGTTTACGTTGCTACTTACCCGACTATGCTGAATATTATCGAGCAAGACAATTGTCTCCTTACGTCACATTTCTTCGATATGATTATAGCTGACGAAAGCCATCGATCAATTTATAACGTTTATAAAAACATCTTTGATTATTTCGATTCCATTCAGCTAGGGCTTACCGCTACTCCTAAAGATCATGTTGACCATAACACTTTTAAACTTTTTAACTGTGAAGAAGGATTACCTACATTTGCATATTCATATGAAGAGGCTCTTAGCAATATTCCACCCTATTTATCTGATTTTGAAGTCTTGAAAGTTAGAACAAAGTTTCAGCAGGAAGGTATAAATAGTAAGACGATAGCTGAGGCAGATAAAAAACAGCTTCTTGCAGAAGGTAGCGATCCGGACGCTTTCAACTTTGAGGGAACTGAATTAGAAAAGAAGATTTCAAATAAAGGAACTAATGCAGTTATTGTTCGCGAATTTATGGAGGAGTGTATTAAAGATCCCAATGGTGTCCTGCCGGGTAAAACCATAATCTTCGCACTTTCTAAGAAGCACGCTTATCGCCTTTGTGAGGTTTTCGATGCTCTCTATCCTGAATACAGAGGTCGTTTGGCAGAAGTAATTATTTCAGATATCAAAGGAGTTCATGGTAAAGGTGGTATTCTTGACCGATTTAAGAATACTGATATGCCACGTGTAGCTATAAGCGTTGATATGCTTGATACTGGCATCGATATTCTCGAAGTGGTTAATCTCGTATTTGCCAAACCTATCTTATCTTTCACGAAATTTTGGCAGATGATCGGACGTGGGACACGTATTTTAGATTCTGAAAAAATTAAGCCATGGTGTACCGAGAAGAGAAAATTTTTGATTATGGATTGTTGGGAGAATTTTGAGTATTTCAAGATGAAACCTAAAGGCAAAGAAGAATCTCCGACAATCCCGCTTCCAGTGCGGCTTTTCGAATCCCGACTCAATAAATTATGGATCGCTCTCGAAGCAAAGGAAGATGAGGTTGCAGAAAAGACAAAGAAGAAAATCCAGGACGATATTAAATCCTTACCACAAAATTCTGTCATTGTTCTCGACCACAAGGAATACCTAGATCAGGTACAAGAGGAAGCATTTTGGAAGAAGTTATATTTTGGTGAGATTGACTATCTTCGTATTAATGTTGCGCCTGCCATGCGCGCTAAGTCAGACGCGGATTTTAAAGCCATGCATTTCGAGTTAGACGTTGTGGACTTGGCAACAGCACACCTAGCTGGACGCGACGAACAATTTGAGGTATTGAAGGAAGGCATCATTGAAACGGTCAGCGAGTTACCTTTAACCGTGAATATTGTCGCAAAGGAGAAGGCGCTTATTGAAAAAGTTCAGAGTAAGAACTTTTGGATAACATTTACTGATTCGGATTTGGATGAAATGGTGGTGCGCTTAGCGCCACTTATGAAGTTTCGCGAGCAGAATAAAATAAAACAAACCAAAGCGGATTTAGCGGATTTATTAACTGTTAAAGAGTATATCGAATTTGGCCCCGAGCATGAAAGGCTCACTATCGATAAGTATCGCCAGAAGGTTGAAGATGCAGTTCGTGAGCTTGTTAAATCAAACGAGGTTCTGCAAAAGCTTCTTGCCGGAGAAGACCTTTCGGAGGACGCAATCAGAAAATTGGCCGAGATTTTAGAAACCCAATACCCGAACGTTACAGAATATATCTTGCGTGAAATCTACGATAATCGAAGCGCGAAGTTTATTCAGTTTATTAAGCATATTTTGGGCCTTGAGCCACTTGGCACATTTACCGAGACCGTTTCAATAGCTTTTGACGACTTTATTAGGAAACACAATAACTACAGTCAACAGCAAATTCAGTTTTTACTAACGCTGAAGGTGTTTATCTTACAAAAAGGGAAGGTAGAGAAGCGTGATTTGGTAAACGCACCATTTACACAGCTGCATCCGCAAGGTATTCGGGGCATATTTCAACCGAACGAAATTAATGAGATTTTAGCATTGGCGCAGAAACTCGAGGGTTAAAATTTAAGGAGACATAATGCTTACACAAAATATGAAGGCACTTATAAATTCGCTTTGGGACAAATTTTGGAGCGGCGGTATTTCAAATCCCCTAACTGCAATCGAGCAAATCTCCTATCTCTTGTTTATGCGTAGGCTGGATGATATGGATACTAAGTTTAAAAGTGACTCCGATTTTACTGGTGAGAAATATCAATCTATATTTGAAGGCAAGTTCGCGATCCCAAATACCAAGGAATCGGTTGATAAGTCCACTCTTCGCTGGAGCTATTTTAAGCAGATGGAAGGTGGTGAAATGCTTAGACACGTCCAGTTGAAGGTGTTTCCATTTGTGAAACAGGTCAATGGTAGAAATACGGTTTTTACAAAGCAGATGGAGGATGCGGTATTTATTATTCCTAAAGCATCGCTCCTAGTTGAGGCGGTCAGTATTATTGATAAGCTCTACGAAGAAATTGAGATCGGAATGCGGGGAGGGCAAACATTTCATGATACCCAAGGCGATATGTACGAATTCCTTCTGGCAGAAATTGCCACAGCTGGGAAGAATGGTCAATTTCGTACGCCACGGCATATTATTCAGATGATGTGTGAGCTTGTGGATCCTAAAATGTTAGAGCTTGTCTGCGACCCAGCGTGTGGTACTGGTGGTTTCTTGCTTGGTGCTTACCAACATATTCTAACTCACTATACGAGTAAAAATCGTCTGCAGAAAGACGAGAATGGCTTTATGCGGGGCACTTTGGCCGATAAACTCACAGATGAGCGATTATGGAAACAACTGAAAGAGGAAACATTTTATGGTTATGATTTTGATTCAACCATGGTTCGTATAGGTTTGATGAATCTTATTCTTCACGGAATTTCCTATCCAAATATTAATCGTAGGGACACGCTTTCTAAAAACTACAATGAGGATAATAAATATCATGTTATTTTGGCTAATCCTCCATTTAAAGGGAGCATTGATGAGGGCGATATAAATGAAAGCTTATCTTTAGATACAACAAAGACAGAGCTTCTTTTTGTTAATCGTATTATTAATTCATTACGGATTGGTGGTCGTGCTGGTGTTATTGTGCCGGATGGTGTTCTTTTTGGCTCAAGCAGAGCACATAGAGATTTACGTAGGATGTTAATTGATAAGTGTGAACTTCAAGGTATTATTTCTATGCCAAGTGGAGTTTTTAAGCCGTACGCCGGAGTTAGTACTGCGGTTTTAGTTTTTGTTAAAGGGGGAACGACAGAAAAGGTGTGGTTTTACGATATGCAGGCAGATGGGTATTCGCTTGATGACAAACGTGAAAAGATTGAGACGACAGATCTGCCGACTATTGTAGAAGAATGGGAAAATCGGCATAAAGGAAAGAATAATGATCGTAAAGCCAAGCATTTTTTTGTACCCGTTAAAGAAATTATCAACAAAGATTATGATCTAAGTATTAATCGCTATAAAGAAATCGACTATCAGCCAGTCAAATATGAAAAACCAGAGAAAATTCTATTAAAGATCGAGAAAATAGAATGTGACATACAAAAAGGTATTAAGGACTTAAAGGATTTATTGTAATGAATAAGCAGGTGAATATTATCGATGCTGTCGAAATAATAAATAATCGAGTAAGGCCATTTAAGGGGCAGCGGAGATATTTAGCAACCGGTGACTTGGCTGGTGATGAAATTAATGAAACTGCTTTTGTGGATTATGAATCTAGGCCTAGCCGAGCAGATTTATTGGTAAATGAGGGCGAGATTATAGTTGCTCGCATGCAAGCAACTAATAAAGTTCTCTTGATTGATGATACGACGAAAGATCTTATTGTTTCTACAGGATTTTTAACGCTTGCTCCGAAAAAAGGCTTTGATATAAGATATCTTGTTCATTATTTTCGATCTGATGTATTTCAACGCCAAAAAGACAGATATTGTTCTGGCGCAACGCAAAAAGCCATCAATAACGGGGCTTTTGAAAAATTATGTGTTCCAAGTTATCCGCTAGATGAGCAAAGAAAGATCGCTAAAATTTTAAGCCAGGTTGAATTATTACGCCAGAAACGTAAGCAATCATTTTTGTTTCTTAATGATTTTCTTCATGCAACATTCTTGCACATGTTTGGGGATCCTATACAAAATCCTAATAATCTGACACAGAAGAAAATCGGAGAGCTCGGGAAAGTTATTACTGGCAATACTCCCCCTCGCCATAAGAAGGAATATTATGGGAACTATATTGAATGGATTAAATCAGATAATATAAATACACCACAATTTACACTTACGAGAGCAGAGGAATATTTATCGGAAAAGGGTGCAGGAGTCGGTAGGGTTGCTCCTAAAGGATCAGTGTTGGTGACATGTATAGCCGGTACGCCCGATTGTATTGGTAATATTGCAATGGCAGACCGTGAAGTTGCGTTTAATCAACAAATTAATGCATTTGTCCCGGGAGGAGAAATCTCCCAAACAATATTTTTTGCCCAGGTGTTATTTTGCAAGAAACTGATTCAACAAACATCTACAAACAGCATGAAGGGTCTTGTATCAAAAGGCAAATTTTCTGAGATCAAAATTATCGTTCCTCCCAAAAAACAGCAAAATCGATTCGAAGCAATATTTGATAGGGTTGTGATCTTACGTTTACAGCAGCAAAGAAGCGCATTAGAGCTGGACAATCATTTTAATGTTTTAATACAAAAAGTATTTGGAGAAGCTGAAAATGTTTAAGCGGTATTTTGAGTATAATCAAGCATTATTAAATGCTCAATATGGAGTTTCTGAAATTATAGAGCACCTGCAAACACGAGGCGAAGTAAGGGAAGATTTTATTCGCGATTTGATTATTAAGAGAAAACGTAATTTATTGGTTGGAACAGGATTCCTATCTGATGGTCGAGCTCAAAGTCCACAATGCGATATTATTATTGCACGAGATAATGCTCCTGTTACTTCTCTTGGCCAAAAAATTTGTTTAAATGTTTCTGATTGTAAAATTGTTGTTGAAGTTAAGAGTAATCTAACGAGTCAAGATATAAAGGTGTGTAATGAGAAAGCAGCTCAGATAAAAATAATGGCTGGTGAGTCAAAACCATTGTATGGTATTTTCTGTTATAAATTTAATTTTAAGAAAAATACTTTATTGCGGCGTTTTCGATTTGTTTATGATTCTGAGATTATGGAATATAACGAAAATCCGGTTCTTGCTATAGTTTATCCAAATATTGATTTTATAATTTCAATAAGTGATGAAGAAGAGTATCTGGAAAACGAAGATATCAAAAAGCAGTTTTTCTTAATGAAAAATGAGGTGACAGGGGGATATTCTTTCTTTAATGATTACCCTCCTATCAGGTACTTTTGGCGCTTGATAGATGGATTATAAAGAAATAGACATTTAGCCAGGAGTAAGTGATGTGGCTAAATAAAATAATAATGGAAGATGAGATGTTATATTAAAATATGATTAACCTAACAGGTTAATTAAAATATTGACATTTTGCAGATTTATGTTATAGTTATATCACCTACCCGAAAAGGCATGTTATATGGACGTTCAGTTCAAGAATAGCAAAATGAAAAAAGTGTTTGAAGATCATAAGCTATTAACCAGAGAATATGGCGCCCAGCAATCCGAAGAAATTGTTCAAAGGCTCAATGAATTTACCGCAGCAGAAAACCTATTCGATATTTCAAGAATACCTCAGGCTAGACTGCATTCCCTTTCAGGTAATTTGCAGGGTAAGTGGAGTGTTGATATCAAAGATCCTTATCGAATGTTAATCGAACTATTAAATGGTGATTCGTCCGATTTAAGAACCGTTACCTCAATAAGAATAGTTGATATCAAAAATCCTCATAGGGGGTATTCATGAGAGAAAATATCTATCAGCCATCTATAGCGATTCATCCCGGTAAAACTCTTCAAGATACCCTTAATGCCTCCAACATTACTCAACTTGATTTAGCACAGCGAACGGGTTTGACTCCAAAACATATTAACGAGATCGTTCAGAGGAAAGCTTCCATTAGCACTGATACTGCTTTGAAGTTATCTTCTGTATTTGGTATGTCGGCTAATTTTTGGAACAATTTGCAGAGAAACTATGAAGAGACGATTACAAGGCTCCAGATGGAAGAAAAATTAGACCAAGAAACAGTATTTCTAAGCAATTTTACTTGCTTCAATGAACTGGTGAAATGGAAATATGTTGAACCGGCATGTAATCCTAAGGAAAAAGTGAACAGGTTACTTAATTTCTTTGGAGTAAGTTCTTTGGGGTTTGTTTCTAAAGTTCAAGGCGTTGCTTTTAAAAAATCAGCAAGCGGCAGCGTTTCTAACGAATGCATTGCTGCCTGGTTGCGATGTGGAGAGCTAGGGGCTCAGCGCATAGAAACCAAGGAGTTCAATAAAGAAAAGCTTTTAGCTGCGCTTGATGATCTTAGGAAACTAACTAAAGAAGATCCAGTAGTCTTTCAGCAGAAAATAATCGAAATTTGTGGTTCGTTCGGAGTGGCTGTTGCTTTTGTTCCGCATTTTAAGAATACTTGCGTCAATGGGATGACTCGTTGGCTTACTTCAGATAAGGCCATGATTCAGTTAAGTCTTCGCGGCAGTTACAATGATATTTTCTGGTTTACGTTTTTCCATGAATTAGGACATCTTGTTAAACATGGAAAAAAAGATCAATTTGTTGAATTCGATAAGAAGGAGCATAGGGAAACGAACGAAAAAGAAACTGAAGCTGATGATTTTGCGCAAAATACGCTAATTCCTAAATCTGAATTCTCAGGATTTTATTCAGCAAATGATTTTTCGACTCAGGCTATTACTTCATTCGCCCAGAGAATTAACGTTGCGCCAGGAATTATTGCTGGACGATTGGCGCATGAACTTAAGGATTGGGCAACTTGGTCTTATTTGCGTAGAAAACTAAAGTTTCTAGAAAAAAATAATTAGAGGTCATTCACTAAGACCCCTCCAATCATAATTAAAATATTTAAAATAATTATTGATTAAAGCAGATAGAGTTGAGAAATAAAACCGCAGACTCAACATTTGTAAACTTGAAATTTAGGATTTTATAGTGTATACTTATAGATAAGCAGAATACCATATTGCCAATTAACCCAATGTAGGTTACCCTGCTTACTGATGGCATTTATGTTCAAATAACATAAGTGACCGGCATTCGTGTGAACGCCTAACAGCGGCCGCGAGTATGAATACGAGCCAGAATCGTATCCAAACTTGTGTGTCGCTTTTTTGTTTGCCAAAAAGTGGCACTAACAAAAATTTGGAGGTGTCACATGAATATTCAAAAAGTAAAAATCTCAGAAATAAATCTTGCCCCGTACAACCCGCGAATTGATCTCCAGCCCGAAGATGTCGAGTATCAAAAGCTCAATAAAAGTATCAATACCTTTGGCCTCGTAGTACCGCTTGTCTTGAATTGCCGCTCTGGTAATTTGGTTGGCGGTCATCAGCGGCTAAAAATCCTAATTGCTCAAGGGGCAACAGAAGTAGAGGTGAGCGTTGTCGATCTTTCGTCGGATATGGAAAAGGCGCTTAACATTGCCTTGAATAAAATCGGTGAAGGCAGCTGGGACGACAAGAAGCTTTCCGAGCTATTGATCGAAGTACAACAGATCCCGGATTTTGATGTAGGGTTAACGGGTTTTGAGCCGGCAGAAATAAGCGAGCTCTTGGATGAGTTCACTATGCCGCGGGGGGAAGATGATTTTGATTTTGAAGCCGAAGTTAATTCCATACAGGAACCAGTCACCAAACGAGGAGACATTATCGAGCTTGGCAGGCACAGAATCCTATGTGGCGACTCATCTTCTCTAGAAGACGTAAAGGCGCTTATTGGTAACGAAAAAATCAGCCTTATTCATACCGATCCGCCTTATAACGTCAACTACTATGGCGGTAACCGTCCTGTGCCTAATGTACGGCCAAAAAAGTCTAGGCAATGGGAGAGGATATATTCTGATAACTTAAACCAGGAGGAGTATGAGGCATGGCTTAAGAAAATATTTACTAATGTAGACTCGTTTCTTAACACAGGTGCACCTTTCTATATTTGGAATGGTCACAAACAATTCGGGCAGATGCATGTGATGCTGGAGGGGCTGAGCTATCACATTGCCTGCGTCATAACCTGGGCAAAACCTAATTTTGCGATATCCTATGCGGACTACAACCAGCAGACAGAGTTTTGCCTCTACGGCTGGAAGAAAGATAATGGTCCCCACGCTTGGTACGGTCCCACCAATGAAAGCACCCTTTGGGAAATCAAGCGCGACGCTACCAAAGAGTACATTCACCCCACTCAGAAGCCAACAGCGTTAGCACAAAGAGCCATTAAGAATAGTTCTAAGCGCGGGGAAATAGTCTTGGACCTATTTCTGGGATCCGGTTCTACCTTAATAGCCGCTGAAGGTCTAGAAAGAAGATGTTTTGGGCTAGAGCTTAGCGAGGCATACTGCGATGCGATTATCAGGCGCTATATTTCTTATGTAGGCAAGGACAAAGCGCCGGTTGAACTTGTGAAAAAGTATTGGAAGGAGGAACAACATGTCAGCAAATAACACCCAGGCCGATAAAGAGCAGCCGATTCTTGCGCTGATTCAAGATGTAAAGGATGGTCGCGTGGCGCCTGAAAACATCGACAAGGATTTGCGGCAGCAGTGTATCGAGGTGTTTTTGGCCGAAGGGTATACCACTTCTTCAATAGCTCAGATATTCAAGAAAAACGATAGAACTATACGCCGAGACATTGAGGATATAAGGACCCGAAATGCCGTTACTCCGGATATAGACCTGGCCAAAAAGACCATAGGCGAAATGGTCGTCTATATGCATACTCACCGGGCGCATCTTATGCGCCTTGCGCGTTCAAAAGATGCCTCAGTAGCCGAAAAAGCTCAGGCCGAGTATTTGGCTGCCCGCATTGGCATCGAGCTAGTCGCCAGGCTGCAAACTTTGGGGTTCCTACCCTTAAAGCCCCAGGAAATTATTGCTGACGTCTCTCACTATGTAACTACCGATAGCGAGAGTTCATTCGGTGAATTGAGAACTCAAATCATGGAAATCGAGAGAATTTCTAAGGAGTCTGGAGAATTGACGCCGGAAATGACAAAAGAGCTGGAAGTTTTAAAGAAGAGAATTGAAAAAGCGGAGATACAGGATAACCTAACCAAGATATCATCCCATGCGGATGAGAAAGGAAAAAATGGGGAAAATAATTAAAAATATCAGTAGCGAGATCGGAAAGTTTAGAAGGAGGGTGGGGATGGATTTTATCAGTTTCCGTAACTTTTATTTCACGCACTACAATAAAAGTCCGGATGGTGAATTCCAAAAAGCATTATCGGGGATCCTCTTTAATATGAAGACTAAAAGAGGCGCGCGATATGCAATAGCGGCACCGAGGGGGTTTGCAAAAAGTACGATCGTTGGGTTACAGTACGTGATCTATTGTATTTGCTATAAGCTGGAAGATTTTATTGTGTTGACGTCTAGCACGAGCAGCCAGGCGACGGATTTCTTGCGGCACATTAAGGAAGAATTCGAAGCCAATGAAAGATTAAAAGCGGATTTCCCGGAAGTCTGCGAAGTTGGTGGTAAGCTCGTACCCCCTCGTTGGACACAAAGTGAGATTATCACCAGTAATGACGTAAAGGTTATCGCTCTAGGTACTGGGCAGCAGCTCAGAGGCCGTAGGCACAAAGAATCACGACCCTCACTGATAATCCTTGATGATATCGAAACCGATGAGGCGGTGGAAAATTCAGATAGCCGCTATAAATTGGAAGATTGGGTAAATAAGACCGTTCTAAAAGCGGGTGACGCAAGGACCAATGTTATAATTATTGGCACGTTGCATCATCCCGCTTCTTTACTAGCCAAATACACCGATTCCAAGCAATCACCTGGGTGGACTAGTAAAGTATATAAGGCGATAACATCATATGCTGTACGCGTCGAATTGTGGGAAAAATGGAAACGGATACTCTTGGGGAGAGAGGCCTATAATGAAGAATTTGGTTTGGATGCGGCATTAGCGTTTTATAAAAAGCATGAAAGTGCCATGTTGGAAGGAGTAAAGCTTTTGTGGTCGGATTTCAAAAGCTATTACGATCTGATGTTGATGCGGGAACAAGAGGGTTATTCTAGTTTTGATTCTGAGATGCAAAATGAACCCATAAATCCAAGAGACTGTTCGTTTAATATGGACGAAATTCATTATTGGGATGATGAATACGAATCCGAGGAGAATTTAATCCGTTCAATGAAGCGGGAGATACTCTTCTATGGAGCAGTAGATCCTAGCCTCGGAAAAGAAGGGAAGCAAAGCGATTATTCGGCAATAATAGTCGTTGCCTGGAATTCGGAAAATGGAAAGATTTATGTTTTGGAGGCAGATATCGCAAGGCGAAGCACCGATAAGACGCTATCGGATATCCTAGCCCATCACCTGAAGCGTGAAATAGTGAATTTAGGCTTTGAAACCAACAATTTTCAAGAAGTGTTAGCTAGGGACCTTAATAGGTTAGCTAGAGAGCAGCGCATACGGGTGTGTCTTAAGGAAGTGAACAATACCGGTGATAAACTAGCTAGGATTCAGTCCCTCCAGCCGCTTATTAAAAGCGGCGTGATAATGTTCTCAAGGAAACACCAGATTCTACTTGAGCAGCTAAGGTATTTTCCTAAAGGCCCTCATGATGATGGCCCGGATGCTTTAGAAATGGTAGTACGGTTATGCTATAAACCTCGAAGGGATCTTGGAAGATTTTATTACTAGGATTTCTGGTTAGGTTTTAGATTGCTCTAAGCGTCTAAAAGTGCTTGGGGCAATTTTTTAATAACTTGATATTTGAGGATTTTTACCTCCTAGGCGTTGTAGATAGAGATTAGGAAAGTTTTAGATGTTCTTTTCAGTTTCTTTGATGAGTTTACTTAACGGCAGGTTTAAAGCAGTCGCAACCTTATAGGCTATGCCTATGCCAACGTCTACCTTTCCAAGCTCAATAGAGCTGACATAAGTACGATGGATATCCGCTTTATCCGCAAAATCTTCCTGAGATAACTCCAGTTTATGACGCCGTCTTCTGATGGCTATCCCAAATTCTTCCCTGAACTTATTGATCTTGACTTTCTCAATCATTGAGTCATAATACACCTAACAGACTAAAACTCTACAGACGATAGTCTACAAAATAAATTCGTTATTATGCGCAAAATAAATGGTTTAAACGCTTTTTCAATAGGTAAGAAACTGACTATAGCTATTGATATTGATGGAACGGTAGCTGATTGTTCAAAAGTAGATTTTAGGCAGGTTAACAGAAGGCCAGATGAGTTTCTAAGGGCAGAGCCTATAAAAGGATCACTGGAAGCGGTAAAGAGGCTATATAAAGACGGGCACACTATTATATTTCATACTTCGCGTAATTGCGGTAGTAAACGCGCAACAAAGAAGTGGCTTATTAAACACGGATTTCCGTTTCATCATCTGATTATGGATAAATTTGTCGCGCATGTTTACATAGATGATCGGGCAATAAATGGTTGTAGCTGGAACAGTGTTATGAAGGCCATAAGAAAGCCGAATTTGCCTGGCAGAATCGCACGCAGAAAAGGGATGATATAAGAATAAGGCGTTATAACTGTCCAGTGTAGATTTAAAAAAGTAAAAGTATTCTTATGAAGAAATATTCTAGGGAATATACTGTTAAGACACTGCAGGAAGCATTAAGGAATCCTGAGAGATTGTATAAACGTTCCTGTATTAACTGGTCAGGCAAAATCGATAGTGGCATATACTATGCGGAAATTATTTCGGAAATGCTGTTGAACAGCGATATTTTAGATAATCCCTGTAATTATATTCAAGTTATACCTCGGAAAGACTACAAGATAGGTAGCCACAATGTAAGTAAAAGAGGGGTTTCTAATAGAGAGGAAGAAATTTTTGCAAAAATTTTGAATCAGAAAAGACTTGGAGACTTAGGACAAATTATTGACTATCAGATTCCCCTTAAATCTAGCAAAAATGATGAAGGAGTAGGTAAAATTGATCTTGTTTCTTTTAAAGGAAATACTGCCTATATAATTGAACTAAAATATGCCGATAATGCAGAAACTTTATTGAAAACAACTTTAGAAATATGGACTTATTATTATCAGCTGAACAAAAATTCCTTTCTGGATCTCTTTAAAGAAAATGCTAACATAGAAAACATTAAAAAAGCTGTTCTTTTGGTTATAGGATGTAAGGCGTATGAAGAAGCAAAAGATTTAGATTCGGGTAATAGAAAAAACCTTAGCAGGCTTATTAAGAAACTTGATGTCGATATCTTTCTATTGGATGGACTTACAAGAATAAAATGCAGTTAATCATTCACCGCGGCACGCAGGAAATCGGCGGTAGCTGCGTAGAACTGAAGACAGATAAAACAAGGGTGCTTATAGATTTTGGCATGCCCCTGGTTAATCCGGATAAAGAACCATTTGACGCAAAAATACTTGCTAACAAGTCGATAGAAGACCTCAAAGATTTGAAAATCCTGCCAGATATAAAAGGTCTATACAAAAAAGAAGAAGGGTTGATTGACGCTATCCTTATTTCCCATTCCCATCCTGATCATTATGGTTTTTTAAACTATGTTCATCCAGATATCCCTATCCATATGAGCCAAGGAGCTAAGGAATTAATCGAAATATCCAGCCTTTTTACTCCTAATAAGTTAAATAAGATTAATCAAAAAATAATTGATAAGAGAAAGCCATTTAGTATAGGCGATATCAGGATTACGCCATACACAGTTGATCATTCGGCGTTTGATGCGCTTGCTTTTCTATTTGAAGCCGATGGCAAGCGGTTTTTCTATTCGGGCGATTTCAGGGGCCACGGTCGAAAAAGCAAGTTGTTTGATAAGATAGTTAGTAAGCCTCCGAAAGATATAGATTGCCTTTTGATGGAGGGGTCTACTCTTGGAAGAGAGGAACAGTTGTATAAAGATGAGATTGCTGTGCAGAACAGGATCGAAGAGATTCTAAAAGCAGCTGATAATATTACTTTTCTTTTTACCTCATCACAGAATATAGACAGACTGGTTTCGGCTTACAAAGCGTGCCTTAAGACAGATAGGCTTTTTGTGATAGATATTTACACGGCATATGTTTTAGACAGATTAAGTAGTGTTTCAAAACACATACCGCAATTTGACTGGCGCAATGTTCGCGTTAAATTCTATAAAAATCAGGCTGATATCCTAGCGGGAAAAGTATCGGAGAAGTTACTTTACCGCTATAACACGAAAAAGATTGAAATGCCCGAGATAAATGAGAAGAAAAGCAAGATTCTTATGCTTGCCCGTTTTAACTCGATATTTCCTAGGATAATAAAGAGCATCAATAATTCAGCAGGCGCTAAGATTATCTTTTCTATGTGGGAGGGTTATCTTAGTGATGAATTTAAGGAATATTGTGCCAAAAGCGGCCTGATAATAGAACAAGTGCATTCCAGCGGTCACGCGAAGCTGGAAGATCTGAAAAGTTTTGCCAACGCTATAAATCCAAAAAAACTAATTCCAATCCACACTTTTGAAGCCGAAAGATATCCCACCTTATTCCAAAACGTTAAGTTGTTAAAAGATAAAGAAGTATATACACTTTCCCAAAGTTCATAAATAAATTGTTAAAAAGTGGTTTACATTGGTAAAGAGGAGGTATAAAATAATTTTATTACAAAGAGGCGGCAAATGAGATTCGTGTAGTAAAATTAAGGCAACCCTAATTTATAAGAGTTGCCTTTTTAGTTTCCTGTAGGGGAGGTAAAAAATGACTCAGAATAGAGCTAGCGGGATAGCCGCAAACAGATACGGGACAGAAACAGCAAGAAAGATAGCAACGGCGATTGGAGCTGTGTCTATTAGCAAAATCAGCAATGAATGTGAATTAGGCAATAAAAAAATACTAATTAAATGCGCTAGAAAATATACGGATAGTGTTGGTGTTCCATACCAACTTTTAGAAAGAGTGAGTGCTATAATAGCTGCGTTTGAACAAGAGGCTGGGAATTATAAATTATATGAGATAATGCCGTATAAATTTAAACAAAAAATGAGACCGACAAGAAGTAGGGGGGCGTCTTCCGGAAGAGTCGGTATGGTAAGAAAATCAGTATTCATTAACGAAGGAAAGTTTATCAAAACGGTAAAGCTGGTAACTGAAGAAAAAACAAAAAGAGAAAATAAAATATGGAGGATGGCTTTTCGCTGTGGGAATCAAGGTCCTTCATTGTGGGAAGAATGCAAAAAACTTAATGTTGCAGCAATTACTTATAATTCCTTAGCAAGAGTTGATTTAACCAGCCATAAATATAATGAACCCCATTCTTTGTGGAAGGAGCTCGCTCCTGCGCAAAAATCAAGCCTAAGACACGTTGCTTATGATATGAAAAATGGTGATACGATATATGTTAAAGAGGGAACACAAATTATTTGCAAGGGAACGGTTTTGGGTAAATTAGATCGAGCATATGTATTTGATGAAAGTTTTCAAATAGTTGATCCCAACGGCACTCCATGGCCTCATCAAGTGCCTGTAAAATGGGAAACTTCCTTTAAGCCTATCAGCATATTGCTTGGTGCTGAGCAGAATGCTGTTCAGGAGCTAAATGACGAACGGTTAAAAAAATTGCAAAAAGCAATTTCAAACACCGAAACAGATGTTATTGAAGAAAGAATTGCTAGGGTTTGTTGGAATGATTATGGATGGCAAAGGCCGTCTGGGCGTGATGGGAAAAGTAAAAATAAAGATGCATATGAATATATCGTAGGGTATGGGCATGAGGAATGGCTGCTTGACACAGAAAAATTGATTAAGGGATATCATTATGGATATTTACAGCCAGTTGGGAAAGCTTGGGAGAAATACCAGGGTAAAACTTTTAACATCTCTCTTTATTCAATAAACGATGATACGCGCGAGCGATGGTGGATTGGGACCGTCAGAAATGCCAAGGTTGTATCGCCAGATGAGTCTAAAGAAATATTGGAGCGTTATAAGGAAAAAAGTTGGCTGCAGGAAATGATAGAGCAAATTAAAAACATAAATGGCGATGAAAAAGATTTTGGTAAGAACGCGCCGTTTGCATTTACTAATATTAAATTTAAACCGGGTGATTGGCAATTACTCGATCCTCCGCAGAGAATTTCGAATAAGGATAAAACAATATCTTCGACCTATTATGTATTATTAAATAAATTGAAAGATCCCGATCTGGAAATATCACTTGGTGAAGACCCAGATTTTACCCCAGGGCATACATTAAGGAACGAAAAAGGCGTCGCTAATTATGGACAAAGAAAAAGCGAGATCGACCGATTTCATTGTAAGATGCAGAATAATGCCTATAAGCAGTTGGTAACTATATACGGACATAATAACGTCCGTACGGAGCGCCCAATAGGCATTGGAACAGCTGTCGATATATCGGTTCAAGAAGGAAGCAGCGAAATTTTCTACGAATTTAAGACGAGTAATTCTATAAAGACATGTATTCGAGAAGCCCTATCGCAGCTTATCGAATATACATATTATCCAGATAAGGAAAGAGCGAAAAGACTGATTATTGTATCGCAAAATCCAATAACCAAACAAGCCAAAGATTATTTAACTAAGATTAGAGAGCAATTCAGAATACCTGTTTACTATAAGCAGTACAATGTAGATAAGAATTGCTTAGAAGGTGAGGAGTATTAGGTGACATCTAATGTTGGGAAAACTGTAACTCTTGGGCTTAGTAGATTTACCAATTTTGAACAATAAGAAATTAAGGAGTTATTATGAGATATGCATTAATTGATAATTCGACTTTGACATCAGTTCAGAGGCTTTTGGGGGATATCGCAATAAAAAACAAAGCAATTACCGATATGGATATTCTAGCCTACGAAAGCTATTTAGAAGCGATTTTATTTTTTGACGAGATTATATGTATAGATGATTATAAGAAAGGATACGAGGAATCTAGGAAGAAATATTTTCCAAATATTAAATTTATAAATAAATCTCTTTTCGACTACGATGGCTATGTGAGTCAAACACTGCAAATTGCTGATTCGATAGTTCCCAAGATAGAATCCGGGAAGATAACTGAAAAAGTTTTTTCTGATTTTTTTAAACTCTTGCGGATGAATATGGTCTTTACGTGGGATATGTCTGAAAGTGTCTATTATCTAACCCAAAAAATGTTACAACTCGAGGGAGGATTAGATTTAGATAAATATAGCAAATTAAGCGCTGCTATCTATGAAGATTTGATAGTGAGAAGGCGTACTGAAACTAAGTTTGTAAAAGACAAGTATATCTTACGAGATGTGAGCGGAGAGATAAATCCCGAGAAGCACGCCATAATTGATAAGTCTGGCAGTAAAGTTGAAGCTCAGGTATCTAAACAGCTTCTTGTTTTTTTATCAGGATTAAATTGGCTCGCCCAAAGAACAATTTTCTATACTTTGCTTGGAGATTATTTGCATGCAGATGTCATTTTGCATCCTATACGACAATCTTTTAATGTAAATATTCTATCTAAGCTTTATTCTATTCCTGATGCAAAATTAAAGCCATTGATTGACGCTATGAACAATAAAGCAAATGAAGCGATAAACCAAATAAAAGGCTTAACGGAACCTTATGTTATTTCGGAACGGATACCATTATTTTCTATATGGTTGGTTAACAAAACTAAAGATCCCTTAAAAGTTATAGATGAGGCTTTTGAATTACGGGATAATGATTTATTTTTCCAGGCTAGAACCAAGCTGAGGGAATTATGTTTATTGATAGAAACAGGAAAAAATAAAGAATATATATTCGAAGGAAATAAATTAGTCGCTGAAATTGGAGTCTTAATGAATAAGATAACTACTAAATATGGCGTTGGAACTGAGCAGGGCGTTCCAGTCTCCAAGTTTATATCCTTTTGGAATACCGCAGCTACTTTTTTACCAAAATTACCAAAACTCCCTGATATTGATTATAAAATAAAGAGCTTAGAATTTTTGAAACATGTTATACCTGTAAGTGGATTTAAGGGTATTTATAGAAGCTTAATAGAAGATTTATCTGCAATTGAACGTTTAGGGAAGTATCATGAACTTTTATCGTCCAAAATAGTTTTAGAACAAGACGCAAGCTTCTATTCACCAAAAGTCGAGGAATTCAAGTATTTAAAATCCAAAAGTAGTTTTAAAATACCGATGGAGTAAAAGCTGTATTTATAATAAATATTGGATAAAGCGCGCATTTTGATTCTCCCGAGAATCTTCCTATAATGAAAACCGATTTAAATTTTCATCATTTAGTAGAAAAAGCGAAAAAGTGTATAGATAAATCTAGTTTAGACAAAGGCTGCTTTATTGGTAGGCTCACTGGTCTTGATATTCGCGTTAGCCCCGATAGCCTGGATCGAGCGTTAAGTATTATGGATACTTTAATTAAGGGGTTGGAAACAAAAGGAGCGGAGGTCGTAATAATTAAGGAAGATTATAAATCTCGCACATGCGTCAGGGTTTCCGGAGAAACTCTCGCTATCGATATGTACGAGAAGATTAATATTGTTAAAAAAGGCCAGGATCAGCATGGTTTTAATCGGTATGACTATATTCCCAATGGAAATCTTGTTCTACGAATTAAGGATGTGCCTTATGGTGTCCGCAGTGAATGGAAAGATGGCGAAAGAAAGAAGCTAGGGGCGTGCATAGATAGTTTTATTAATGGTATATTGCTGGCAGCAGAACAGCAAAAAACTAACAGGCTTAAAAGAGAACAAGAACATCGCGAATGGGAAGAAAATGAGCGCAGAGGAGAAGAAGAGCAGAAAATAAGGCAACAGGAACAAGCGCTTTTTGATATATTGGAAAAAGAAGCAATGGGTTGGCATAAAAGCAAAATAATCCGATCTTATATTGAGGCTGCCACTGCCGCACATATCCAGAAAAATGGTAAGGTTGAGCTTGGTGATGAATTTAATAAATGGAGAATATGGGCTAGCCAGCAGGCTGATTATGTAGATCCGCTTGTAGTAGAACCCATCAAAAGGCAAGCTAAGCAAAGTTAACCTTAAACATAGAAATGAGTTGAGGCTATTTTAAAAATGAAAACAAACAGACCAAATCAACCGCACAACAGGCCTTCATTTTGTAAGTACGTCTCAGCTGAAGTTGCAAAGGTTATTCTTATAAATAAGACTCTGAGATGGAGTTCCCCTTTGTTGTTTGATGATCCATTTGACGTGACTCGTGTATTTGCAGCAGATACTCAGCCTTCTGAAATGCAAAAATATCTCATTGATGAGCTGATAGAATTAATTCAGGATGAGGCAGAGTTGTCTTCGGAACTTAATCCTAAAGTACGTCTTATGATAGAAACCTTTAGGAAATCTGGAAGAAATGATCTAAAAGGGAAAATCATTAATTCACTCCATGATTTGAAAAATGAGCTAATTATGACGTCTCCCGCTTTAAATGAATTAAGAAAAATGTGGAAAGATATGGCTCTGACTTTTCGTATCTTATGTTTTAGCGCTAGAAATAACATCGCATCTATGTGGGATCGTTATGCGGATAAGTATAGAGGCGTTGTTCTTGAGTTTTCTTGTTTGAAGGAGCTTGATAGTCCATGGCTCATAGCTGAACCAGTTCAGTACAGGCCTTCTTTTTTGGATAAGACTGGTTGGGGGAAGCTGTTAACTTTGGATCAAGGGGCGGTTACAAAATACATTTTTTATGAAAGTTGTCATACTAAGACCCCGGATTGGTTATATCAGGAGGAATGGAGAATAGTAAGTTTTAAGAGAACAGGAGAGAGTGGGGAATATTCGGACTATAAGTTTAATCCGAAAGAACTATCTGCTGTTTATCTTGGTCCGGAGATTGAAGTAGAAGATAGGGATATTATACTAGCATTGCTAAAGCAAGGGCTGTCGCATGTAAATGTGTATTTTGGATATATAACGAACGGATGTTGTATTGAATTTAGAGAATTACCAAATGTTCGTGTGTAGATGGCAGTTGGAAAATCGGTAATGAAGAATGCTAAAAAGCACCAAGGGGGCAGTTTATCGCCGATGTCCGGGTCTAGAGAGGCGGACATCCATATCTCTCAATGTATTAAGGAGTTAGAGAATTTTAGGCCAAAAAATACCG
>Ga0247841_10004213_pt1 | contig 25077 bp, 23 predicted proteins | sample LaCruzMarch2015__2_FD_192410 | JGI IMG/M metagenome (GOLD analysis project Ga0247841, IMG submission 192410) | Freshwater microbial communities from meromictic Lake La Cruz, Castile-La Mancha, Spain - LaCruzMarch2015_18m | ecosystem: Environmental > Aquatic > Freshwater > Lake | place: Spain... | reverse complement strand
GCGACATAAATCATTAGTATGACCGATGTAATATTTATCGAGGGATTGGCTATAAAGGATATACAAGAAGTATCTCATTTGATTGAGCCTCTCACCGGATTTGAACCGGCGACCTGCTCATTACGAGTGAGCTGCTCTACCAGCTGAGCTAAAGAGGCTTTTATTTTTTACTTAACTCCAGAACCGGCGACCTTCCCGACTTACAGTCGGGATGCTCTGCCAGCTGAGCTAAAGAAGCTTTTATTTTTTACTTAACTCCAGAACCGGCGACCTTCCCGACTTACAGTCGGGATGCTCTACCAGCTGAGCTAAAGAAGCTTTTATTTTTTACTTAACTTCAGAACCGGCGACCTTCCCGACTTACAGTCGGGATGCTCTACCAGCTGAGCTAAAGAAGCTTAAAAAGTCGGGGTGAGAAGACTCGAACTTCCGACCCCCACGTCCCGAACGTGGTACGCTAGCCAACTGCGCTACACCCCGATAATAAATATGTAAAATGTATTATGTAAAATGTTAAATGTTGATTGAAAAATAATAAAACAAAAATTCACTTTTCATATTTCACATGATACATCATACATTTATTTTGTCTCCCCGACAGGATTCGAACCTGTGACCCATTGATTAAGAGTCAATTGCTCTACCAGCTGAGCTACGGAGAGATAATAAAATTCAAGGGTGCAAAGATATAAAATAGTTTAAATATTACAACTTTCAAAGATTATGTAAAATCTTCCTGCTGCAAATGAAATTTTGTTCGGTAAAAAGTTTTTAGTAATATTGCATTAATTATTTGAATGTATAACCTTTAAATTCTTCGAACATGAAAAAAACTATCTTTCTTTTACTAATGCTTGCTTTTGTTATAAAGGGCAATGCACAATGCAAGTTCTACACCAATAATGGCGCAACTTTAATTACTGAAACAAAATGCAGCGAATATAAGGACATCACTGTTAAGGTTCCTGTGCCTGCCAATGTTTCGACGTATGATGCGTTTACAGTTAAAGTATTATTGAGTTCATTAGATGTAAAGGCAATTTATGAATTCAACAAAAATAAAATTCAGAGTAAACTTGCGGGGAAAAGTGAAGTTTCTTTATTGCTGATTTCTGCTGACGGAAAAAACAGTGATTTCAAATTTGGAGACGGTTGCATGACCAATGCTGATTTCTGTGAAAACCCAAGGAAGTGGAATATGGATAAAATTACTGCAACAGTAAAAACTGCAGGGTGGATGATTCTTTCATATAATACTGAGTCGCGCTGGGATGATTATAAAGGCGCCTGGATTTCGGAACAAGTTCCTGTCTGGGATGAAGGTGAAGCTTTTTCAGAAGGAGTACTTACAATTAATCAAATTCCTCTTTCTGACGGGATACAGGATGAAAGCAAAAAACTTTCTGTTAAACCACCAAACCTTTCTAATTCCACATTTTGGACTTATGACCCAAACGATGTGTACAATGATTACGAGGGAGGAATAAGAGTTACGGATAATTCACTCGGCGAAGATCTTGTAATAAAAATATTATATTTCAACGAAAGCAAACATACTCTTGATTTTGTCAAGAGCGATCTTTTAAAGCTATTTACCAGCGCCGATAAGACCGAATTAAAATGGGAGTATATGGACTACTTTGATTACAACAACAAGCTGGAATATCAGGCACCACTTTCTCTCAAGAAAACCACTAAAGATTATGAAACGGTAAATATCGAAGGTAAAGATTTCTTTCACTTTGTATATAACCAAAAACAACATGCTTCTGCGTATTATCCCAACCCATCAATGCCTGCAATGAGAGTACATATATATATATATTACAAAGCCCCATATATTGTAGTTGTTTCGAGTTGGATTACTGATGACCTTTTGAATAAGGGAGCAGAAACAATAACAAAAGCAGAAGAAATAATTAAATCAACAATAGGCTCAATAAAAATCAATTAATTCGCATTATTGCAATTATAAAAAAGCCATCTGTTAACTTTCAGGTGGCTTTATTATAAACCTAAAATTTCATTTAATATGTTTAACAAAGTTATAGCAGCAATGCTGCCTTACATGCCACAAAAATTTGTATGGATTTTCTCAAAAAGATATGTTGCCGGTAAAATTCTTGATGAGGCTATTATTGAATGTAAAGATTTGAATGCTCAAGGTATTAAGATTACTATCGATGTACTGGGAGAATTTATTAAAAACATGGATGAAGCAGAGCAGAACAAAAATGAATATCTGCATGTAATCGAAACGACAGAGAAAAATAAGATCGATGGCAATTATTCCCTGAAGCCAACCATGTTCGGACTTTTAATTGATAAGGAAGCGTGTTATCTACACATCCGGGAAATTGTTAAAAAAGCTGCAGAATATAATAATTTTGTAAGGGTTGACATGGAAGACACTCAGTGTACCAGCATGGAAATAGAACTGTTTAGAAAATTAAAAAAAGAATTTCCCAAAAATGTCGGACTTGTTGTACAGGCATACCTGAAAAGAACATTACGGGATATTACCGATCTTCAGGACTTAAACAGCTCTGACATTCCAATAAATTACCGCCTTTGTAAAGGTATCTATAACGAACCAAAAGAACTTGCATACAAGCAGTACGATGAAATAAACCAACATTATCTTGAAGACCTTGAATTTATGTTTAAAAACAAGATATATGTAGGTATTGCTACACATGACAAACCATTAGTGGATGGGGCATATAAACTTATTGAAAAATATAATGTCCCCAAGAACATGTATGAATTTCAGATGCTTTTTGGCGTAACTCCAGATTTACGAAAATCAATAATAGATAAGAAGCATACAATGCGCGTATATGCCCCTTATGGAACAAAATGGTTTGCATACTGCACCAGACGATTGAAGGAAAATCCTAAAATGGCCGGAATGATCATCAAGGCATTATTTAAAAGGGGATAATATATTATTCACTGTCAGGCAAATAACAATAAATGACAGTCTCCGGCAAGGCAGGTGGAAGCTCCGCAAATGGCTTCTGTAACCTTGAACCTTAACCAATAACAGTAAATATTCCTACTATTTTTTTTTATTTGAATAAGAAGTATTACTTTTGCCCTCTTTAAATAAAAACGATTAGTTTTGAGCTTTTTGGACCAGTTTTCGATTCAATTTACGAATTTAAAACCAGGAACTTATCATTATGAATTATTAATTGATGATAAATTCTTCGAAAATTTTAGCGAGTCCGAAATAAAGCAAGGCAGGGTAAATGTTCAGATTGAATTACAGAAGCAGGTAAAAATGCTCGTTTTGGATTTCAAGATGGAAGGAACTGTAAATCTGATATGCGACAGGTGCCTTGATGATTTTGATTTCAGTATATTTTCAACAAATAAACTTGTTGTAAAAATTGGAACAGAAAGGGTAGAAGAGACTGATGAAATCATCATAATTCCTGAAAAAGAACACAAAATCAATGTCGCACAATTTATTTACGAATACATCCACTTGGCATTGCCTTCAAAAAGGACGCATCCTGAAGACGAAAACGGATTCCCTTTTTGCAACAAGGAAATTATCGAAAAGCTAAAAGAGCACAAAAATAAAGAAATCAATGAAGACCCTCGTTGGGATGTATTGAAAAACTTAAATTTAAATTAGGACTATTTTTTAATTTTTAACTATTTACTTTATGCCAAATCCGAAACATAAACATTCGAAGACGAGACGAGATAAAAGGAGAACACATTACAAAGCGACTGTACTTACTACTGTTGTTTGTTCAAATTGCGGCGCATCAGTTATATATCACAGAGTATGTGGCGAATGCGGGTTCTACAAAGGCAAATTAGCCATTGAGAAAAAAGAAGCCGTGGCCTAACGCCATGTTAAATGCCTGCCCGGTCAGGCGGCATTTGACATAACACTATTCTAAATACATTCTGGTATGAAAATCGGTATTGATATTATGGGTGGAGATTTTGCTCCTAAAGCAACCATAGGAGGTGCAATTCTGGCTCATAAAGAATTACCTTCAGATATTCAGCTTTGTTTATTTGGCGACGAGGAAATTATTACTTCATCCTTGCTTGAAGCAAAAAAAGATCCGAAAGATTTCAAGATTTTTCACGCTCATGAAGTGATTGGTATGGGGGAACATCCTACCAAAGCTTTAAGCCTAAAACCAAATTCAAGCATCGCGCTTGGCTTTGAAATGCTTAAGAATAATAAAATTGATGCATTTGCCGGCGCGGGAAATACAGGTGCAATGCTTGTTGGTTCTATGTATAGCGTAGGCGCCATTCATGATATTATTCGTCCTTGTACGTCGACAATACTTCCTAAAGAAAATGGCGGTGTTGGAATTATCATTGATGTTGGCACAAATACTGATTGCAAACCGGATATGCTATATCAATTTGCGATTGTCGGCTCATTATATGCCAAGCATGTTTTCAATATTAAAAATCCGAAGGTGGGGCTATTAAATATTGGTGAAGAAGAGGAAAAAGGAAATATCCTCAGCCAAGCCACTTTCAAGTTAATGAAAAAAACAAAAGATTTTAATTTTATTGGAAATATTGAAGGTTACGACTTGTTCAAAGATAAAGCAGATGTAGTCGTATGTGATGGTTTTACAGGAAACATTATACTTAAACAAGCTGAGTCAATGTACGAGTTATTCCTTAAAAAAGGATTCTCGGGAGATTTCCTCAATAAATTTAATTACGAAAACTATGGAGGAACACCTATTCTTGGAATAAATTCTTCCGTAATTATAGGACATGGAATATCCAATGAAAAAGCCATTAAGAACATGATCCTGCTTACTAAAAATATATACGAAGCAAAGCTTTGTGAAAAAATAAAGATTGCCATAAATAGCTACACTCAGATAAAGGAAAATGAGTGTTCCAATTAATATTTTTTAATTCAATTTTTTTTTAATGTCAAAAATAAGATCTGCAATTACAGGTGTCAATGGTTATCTGCCTGAATACATACTAACAAATGATGAACTCAGCAAAATGGTTGATACTTCCGATGAGTGGATAATGACTCGTATAGGAATAAAAGAAAGAAGAATCTTAAAAGGTGAAGGAAAAGGAACTTCCGATATGGCTACAGAAGCGGTTAAAGGTCTTCTTGCGAAAACAAATACCAAACCAGAAGAAATTGACCTCCTGATTTGCGCTACCGTAACGCCTGATATGCAATTCCCTGCTACCGCAAATATAATAAGCGATAAAACAGGCATTAAAAATGCATTCAGTTTTGACCTTAATGCCGGGTGTTCAGGCTTTCTTTATGCGCTTGTTACCGCATCTAAATTTGTCGAATGTGGTTCACATAAAAAAGTGATAGTTGTCGGCGCCGATAAAATGTCATCTATTGCTGACTATACCGATCGTGCAACTTGCCCGCTTTTCGGCGATGCTGCCGGTGCTGTGCTTCTTGAGCCCACTTCTGAAGAATTCGGAATAATGGATTCAATTTTAAAGGTTGATGGTGTCGGCAGAATTCACCTGCATCAGAAGGCTGGAGGCTCGGTAAAACCTGCTTCACGCGAAACAGTTGATGCACGTGAACACTATATTTACCAAGAAGGACAACCGGTTTTTAAATGGGCTGTATCAAAAATGGCGGATGTATCGGTTGAGATCATGGAGCGTAATAATTTACAAACAAAGGACATTACATGGCTTGTCCCCCATCAGGCCAATTTGAGAATTATTGAAGCTACAGCTAACAGAATGAAGCTTGACAAAGAAAAGGTGATGATTAATATTCAGAAATACGGAAATACTACTGCTGCAACGATTCCGTTGTGTTTATGGGAATGGGAGTCAAAGTTGAAAAAAGGAGATAATATCATTCTTTCTGCATTTGGCGCTGGATTTACATGGGGAGCTGTCTTTTTAAAATGGGCGTACGATCCGAAATAAATTGTTTATAGGTGATATACTAAAAATGAAATTGAATTTATAAAAAAAATATCGAAACGGAGAATGGGCGAATCGGTGAATTATCGCCCTTTCCCCGATTCTTCCGCTCCCCGTTTCATTTCACTTCGCAAACCCGACTACTTTCAATATAAATTCTTATTCAACCGTTACTGATTTAGCCAGGTTTCTTGGCTGATCTACATTGCATCCTCTCATTACGGCTATATGATATGCTAATAACTGCAAGGGGATTGTTGCAAGCAACGGAACCATCATCTCTTCGGTTTCGGGTATCTCAATGATATAGTCAGCAAGTTTTTTTACTGCTGTATCTCCTTCGGTAACAATGGCTAAAATAATTCCCTTACGTGCTTTAACTTCCTGAATATTACTGATTACCTTTTCATAAGTCCCTTTGTTTGTTGCAATCACAACCACAGGCATATTATCATCGATCAATGCAATGGGACCGTGTTTCATTTCTGCCGCAGGGTAACCCTCGGCGTGAATATAGGATATTTCTTTTAGTTTAAGAGCGCCTTCAAGTGCAACAGGGAAATTGTATCCTCTTCCGAGATATAGAAAATTTCGCGAATCTTTAAATTTTTCAGCCAGATCTTTAATAGCACCGTTCAGTTTTAAAGTGGTTTCTACTTTGTCAGGAATAAGTTCCAACTCTGTAATAATTTCATGAAACCTGGAATTTGAAATTGTACCTTTTTTCTTTGCTACTGTCAATGCCATCAATGTTAAAACAGTAACCTGCGCCGTGAATGCTTTGGTAGAAGCTACGCCAATTTCAGGACCGGCATGTGTATAAGAACCAGCATGAGTAGCCCGTGGAATGGATGAGCCTACAACATTACAAATTCCAATAATGGTTGCACCTTTTGATTTTGCAAGCTCAATAGCGGCTAAAGTATCTGCTGTTTCGCCCGATTGTGAAATAGCAATAACAATATCATTTTCATAAATAATGGGATTTCTATACCTGAATTCTGATGCGTATTCCACTTCCACAGGGATCCGCGCAATATCTTCAAATAAATATTCGCCCACAAGCCCTGCATGCCATGATGTTCCACACGCCACGATGATAATCCGCTCGGCTTTTACAAATTTTTCTTCATAATCAATAATTCCACCAAGAGCAACAATATCTTTTTTAATATTTAATCTGCCCCTCATACTATCTTTGATGGATCGGGGTTGTTCATATATCTCTTTAAGCATGAAATGAGGAAATCCACCCTTTTCAATGGTGCTAAGCTGGATTTCGAGCTTCTGAACATAAGGTGTTTTTTCTGCATTTTCGATCGTTAAAATCTTTAGATCACCATTTCGTTTGATAATTGCGATCTCTTCATCCCCGAGATAAACCACCTTCTTCGTATATTCAACAATTGGCGAGGGATCGGAAGCAATAAACATTTCGTTTTTACCGACACCTATTACCAAAGGGCTGCCTTTTCTGGCGCCAATCAGCGAATCAGGGTCGTCTTTGGAAATAACTACAATAGCATATGTTCCTACTACCTGGGTAAGTGCAATTCTCAATGCCTCAACAAGTTCAACATTTTCATTGATCTGAATATCTTCAATCAGGTGTACCAATACCTCTGTATCTGTATCACTTATAAACTTATAACCCCTATTAATCAATTCCTGTTTAAGATAAGCATAATTCTCAATGATTCCATTATGAATCAGCGCCAGATTCTTGGTCTGTGAATAATGAGGATGTGCGTTGATATCGCTGGGTTCTCCATGAGTTGCCCATCTTGTGTGAGCGATGCCAATAGTGCCTCTGGTATTTTTATCCTTAACATAATCTTCAAGGTCTGCAACTTTACCATGGCATTTGTACAAATTCAATTTTTTGTCGATGAGAGCAATACCGGCGCTGTCATATCCGCGGTATTCCAACCGGTGAAGTCCTTTCATCAAAAGCGGATATGCTTGTTGGGTACCCACATATGCAACAATTCCACACATATTCGTTATTTAATAAAGTTTTGTATATGTAATCTGTAATCGTAAATTTCCATTCTGACGTTTTGTTCCATTCAAAACAACCCTATTTGCTTTGTTTGGTCTATCAGCAAGCCAGACTACAAGGTATAGTCCCAGATTTTCTTTTATCCCGTCAACAACCTGTTGAATGTGCCGGGCAATATTAAACTTATATTCTTTCTTTGATGAATTATAAACTCCACCATAATAAGTCATTCCTTCATATTGATCAAGCAGTAATCTTATTTTTCCGTCCAATTCTTCAAGCAAAACAAGCTGCGGAGGGGGAGCATAATCAGGCAGAGAAGCATCATTGTTGTCAACTGCAACAATCAGGTTAGCATTATTTATGGCTATTCTGCCATTTTTAATCAAGTTTTTGATATATGGATATTCTATACGGATTTTTAAACCGGCCATAGATTGAAGGTAAAGAATGCTGTCTCCTTTAGTTGTATCACCTGATACTTCGCTGCGCAAGTAAGGATCGGCATATTGATACTTTGAATGATTGAAGTGGTTTATACGTGCACAATATTCATCAATTACAAAATTGTACTGTAAAGAATCCGCCGCATCATTATGGTAATAAAGGGTAATTTTTGATGATGAATTCAGCAGGTCGAATAACATGATGGCTCCCTCGCTGGCAGCAGGCATCGCCGTAACATAAATTCCTTTAAAAAACTCAAGAAAACCAGTATTATCAGTTAATGATGCGCTTGATGCGTCGAGAAATCTTTGGCCAAGTGTTGGATCCAGGGAAATTCGTAATTGAGGAGCCTGTTTAACACTGCCAACAGTAACGCTGTCCCGTATATCAGGGACAAATGTTTTTGAAGCCAATGCAACACCGGTGGTCAAAATATCTCTGTTAGAATAATAAGCACTGTCTTGATAAATACTTTCAGCCAGTTCGTAAACTTTTACAGTTTGCTGTGCAGTAGTGTCGCCATATCTACCCGCATAAACAAATGATAAAACGATTGAATCGAGACCGGGGTTTGTTCCAAAGTTTGCATTATTTGATGATAGCCTAAACTGCGAATAGAAACTGGCAGAATTTTTTCCAAACACAGGGTCGTAATTACTTCCAAGCAGGTTATAAACTGTTTCGTCAGTCCTGATAGAGTCTTCTTCCATAGAGTACGCCGACAACGTTATTGTATCACAAAATTCAACATTCAGTTTATCATTAGGCGGTTGAACTTCCATTCCAACAATATCCGGCTCTTCGCAAGAAAATAAAAAAGACAGTAAAAATATTGCAGCACTCAGGCGTAGCAAGTTTTTCAGGAAGGTCTGTTTCAATTTGATAATCTTTAAGTCGTTAGTAAATTTCAGTAGATAACGAAAAAATTAATTACTTAGTACTTGTTCGTTTACTAAAATTTCGTCATAAAATTCGTTATAGGCGTCAATATATGTATCCATTGACTTGAATTCCAGGATTGGCTTATCAACCTCGTTCAGGTATTTAACTACTTCGGGGTTTATTTCAGGGCTGCCGATAATCACTCCATCGGAAAAATCAATGGCAGCTTTGGTAACATTGGCAAATGTTGGTTTTTTATAATGTTCCACATGTTCTTCATTAATACCAGGCAGCATGATCTTACTGGCAAAATCTTTGTTAAATTGAACTGTAAAATCATCATCATAAATTGAGTAAATCACTTTTGTGTCGCTAAAAAGAGGATTATCGACAAAGGCTTTTTTCAGATATATCGGCAGCAAACCGGTGATCCATCCGTGGCAATGAACAATATCAGGTACCCACCCTAATTTCTTGACTGTTTCAAGCACTCCTCGGGCGAAAAAGATGGCTCTTTCGTCGTTGTCTTTGAAAAAGTTGTTGTTAGCATCATAAAAAACATACTTTCTCCGGAAATAATCTTCATTATCAATAAAATATATCTGCATTCTTGCTGATTGAATGGAAGCTACTTTGATGATGAGGGGATGATCGGTATCATTGATAATCAAGTTCATGCCTGATAAACGTATCACTTCGTGGAGTTGATTCCTTCTTTCATTGATACATCCATATCGAGGCATAAATGTTCTGATTTCCCTGCCTTTTTCCTGAATACACTGGGGAAGATATCTGCCAATAATTCCCATGTGGCTATCCTTAAGATATGGGGTGATTTCCTGTTGTACGAAAAGAACTTTAGTTTTTTCCATTATAGCGTTTATTGGTGCTGTTTGAATCGAAGTGCAAAATTACTAAAAATTTAGCATATAATCAAGTATTTAATAGTAGTTTTGTGCCGAATTTTTATCAAGTCAAGGTTTCGCAAGGCTTTCATCATAAAAAAAAATATTATTATCTGATGTTACGCAAAAAAAAGTTAATAAGCCCCAAGTTCCAAATTTCAAGTTCCAAATTCAAAGGATAATAAAACAGCAATGAAAATGGAAAAGAAAAATGATTTGTGTAAAAGATTATTGCGGTTTGCGGTGGATGTCATTTTATATCTTCGTACAGTTAAAAACACCGTAGAAACAATGGAGAGAAGAAAGTCCCAAGCCCCAAATCCCAAGGGAAGAAAGTCCCAAGGGAAGAACTTAGAGTTTGGAATTTGGGGCTTGAAATTTGGAATTTGGAATTTGATTCTTGAAATCTGGGGCTTGGGACTTTCTTTTACACAAGAATTTATTCACGTAACATGAGTTATTAAAATGGAAATATTTCATGGTATTTATGAAATAAAGGAATATGTTTCCTTATATAAAAATCAGGGAGCGACGATTGGATTTGTTCCCACTATGGGAGCCTTGCATAAGGGGCATATTGCGTTGATAGAAAGAGCAAAAAAAGAGAATAACTTATGTGTATGCAGCATTTTTGTTAATCCTATTCAGTTTAATAACAAAGAAGACCTGACCAAATATCCACGCACAATTGAAAGTGATATTAAAATATTGGATCAGGTTAATTGCGATATACTCTTTGCCCCATCTGAAAAAGAAATCTATCCTGAGCCGGACAGCACAATTTATGATCTGGGTGGACTTGATAAGCTTATGGAAGGAGCTTTCAGGCCAGGTCATTTTAATGGAGTAGCTGTTGTAATGAAAAAGCTATTTGATATCGTTGAACCACACAGGGCTTATTTCGGAGAAAAGGATTTTCAGCAACTGGGAATAATAAAATATTTTGTTAAAAAAAATAATATTCCAGTGGAAGTTGTTCCTTGTCCGACAATAAGAGAACCGGATGGACTGGCTATGAGTTCAAGAAATGCATTACTTACTGCAGAAGAAAGGAAAGTTGCGCCTTTGATTTATCAAACATTAGAAAAGGCGGGGGAGATATACAAATTATGCAGCCTGGAAGAATTGAAAACATATGTAGTTTCAGAGATCGAAAGTTGTCCGCAGATGAAAATTGAATATTTTGAAGTGGTACATTCAGAAACCCTTGAACCTGTAAATAATTTTAATGAGCCGGCAAAATGTATCGCCTGTATTGCAGTTTATCTTGGGAAAGTGCGGTTGATTGATAATATAAAATTTTTGTAATTTTACAGAATTATGCAAATAGAGGTATTAAAATCAAAAATTCACAGAGCTGTTGTTACAGAAGCGGATATCCATTATGTTGGAAGTATAACTATTGATGAAGACCTGATGGATGCGGCTAATCTCATTGAAAATGAAAAAGTGCAGGTGGTAAACGTGAACAATGGTGAACGACTGGAAACATACGTTATTAAGGGCAAAAGAGGATCCGGTATTATTTGTTTGAATGGCGCTGCTGCAAGAAAAGCTGTTGTTGGAGATACTCTTATTATTATTTCTTTCGCTAACATGGATTTTGAAGAAGCAAAAAAAAATAAGCCTTCCATTGTTTTTCCTGACAAGAATAACCGAATAAAATAATATCTTGAAAAAAAAAATCTTTTCTGTTTTAAAATACCTGTTATTTTTTGCTATTGGCGGGGTACTGTTTTGGCTTACCTTGCGCGGAAAAGACATCAACAAAAGTCTGACGGAGATTAAAAATGCAGACTACACATGGATAGCCCTGGCTATTATCGCCATGCTTTTTAGTCATATTGTAAGGGCAATGCGCTGGAATCAACTGCTCGACACTCTGAACATAAAAACAAAAACGCATACTACTTTTTATGCTGTGATGATCGGATATTTTGTAAACAATGCCGTTCCACGTCTTGGCGAAATTACCCGCTGTGGCGTTCTTGCCCGTCATCATAAAGTCCCATTAAATTCTGTAATAGGAACTGTAATCGCTGAAAGAGCTTTCGATATGCTTACCATGTTTATCATACTATTGATAACTATTTTATCGCAATTATACTTTCTCGGTAATTTTATTTACGATAATATAATTTGCCAATTTCCGAGCAGCACATCTGCTTTGCTTATAATAGGCGGAGGCTTTATAGGAATATGCCTGCTTTTCTTTTTTCTTTACAGATTATTTCTTCCGAAACTTAGCAAGCTGAAATTATTTCATAAAATTCTTGATATTATCAAAGGCTTCTGGCAAGGGATTAAGACAATAAAAAAAATAAAGCATAAAAATTTATTTCTTCTCTACTCTCTTCTTATGTGGGGATTTTATGCCGCTACAACTTATCTTTGCTTTAATTCAATAAGTGCCACAAAACATCTTACTTTTATTGATGCAATAACAGTAATGGCACTGGGAAGTATCGGTACGCTTGTGCCCACCCCCGGAGGGATAGGGGCATATCAGTATTTTGTAACTCTCGTTTTGATTGCATTGTTTTCTATTGAAAAAAACACGGCATCGGCTTTTGCCAATCTTATATATTTTACACAATGGTTAATGATTAATATTGTTGGCGGCATTTCATGGATCATACTTTTTTTATCCGACAAACAGAAAATAGAAATAAAAACATGAATACATACGAGTTCAGTCAGTTAAAAATTTTTCATTTCGGGAAAGAGGAAGATGTAGCAAAACTAAGACGTAGTCTTGCTTTCTGGGAATTCCGCGATTTAAAACTCGTTTTTACCAATGGTTGTTTCGATATTCTTCATCTTGGACATATAGATTACCTTTCGAGAGCTGCTGACCTCGGGAAAATATTAATTGTTGGGTTAAATACCGATGCTTCCGTTAAACGAATAAAAGGAAACAATCGTCCCGTTAACAATGAGCATGCAAGAGCAATTACACTGGCATCTCTTAGATTTGTCCATGCGGTTGTTTTGTTTGATGAAGACACTCCTTATGAACTTATTAAGACTATCCGTCCGGATATACTGGTAAAGGGCAGCGACTACGAGCCCGAAAAGATTATCGGGTATGATATTGTAAAAGAAAAAGGAGGCGAAATTGTAACCATTGATTTCCTGGAAGGATACTCTACAACATCGGTTATCGAGAAAATTAAATTATGTTAATACCATACACAGTCATTAATCGCATTATTGAGTGATATGAGGGTGTCTTAAAAGCAAAAAAAAATAAATAACCGCAATGTACGCTAAGAAAAAGCAAAGCACACAAAGTAATGATTTTTAAATGTTTCTATTTTGCGAACTTTGCGAAAACTTTGCGAACTCAGCGGTTAAGAAACTTTTTAGACAGCCTCAGAAAGAGTGAACTCAATATTTGAAATTCGCAAAACAATAATTTTCTGATTTTATACAACAGGACTCTCAATTCCTTGTCTTACTTATCTTATAAAATGGCTAAAATTAAAACTGTTTTTTTCTGTCAAAACTGCGGCGCCCAATCGTCAAAATGGATTGGTAAGTGTCCGTCTTGCAACGAATGGAACACTTACGTAGAAGAAGTGGTGCAGAAACCTTCTGCCACGTCCGGCTTAGAAAAACTTACAGCAAAAAGGGTTAACACGCCACAGCGCATTGACGAAATTGCCCTGTCGGTGGAGCAGCGGAAAGATACTAATAACAATGAATTAAATCGGGTACTTGGCGGAGGATTGGTTCCGGGCTCCTTAATTCTTATTGGCGGTGAACCGGGTATTGGGAAATCAACGCTGATGATGCAAGTAGCATTGAAAATTAAAAAATTTAAAGTTCTTTATGTTTCCGGTGAAGAAAGCGAACAACAGATTCGCATGCGTGCCGAAAGAATAGGTATTGTTAATACCAATTGTTTTATTCTTACCGAAACATCTACACAAAATATCTTTACCCATATAGAATCTGTTGAGCCGGATATGGTTGTTGTTGATTCTATTCAAACACTAAATACCGCTGTTATCGAATCATCCACGGGAAGCGTGTCACAAATCAGGGAATGCGCTTCCGAATTAAATCGTTTTGCCAAAGAAACCGGAACGCCTGTATTTCTTATCGGGCATATTACAAAAGATGGAAGCATTGCCGGTCCTAAAGTTCTTGAACACATGGTTGATACGGTACTGCAATTCGAAGGCGACCGTAATCATGGTTATCGCATACTCAGGGCGACGAAAAACCGTTTTGGTTCTACTTCCGAACTTGGCATATATGAGATGCAGAATTCCGGCTTACGTGAAGTTAGTAATCCTTCCGAAATATTGTTATCCCAGCGCGACGAAAACCTTAGCGGGGTAGCCATTGCTTCTACCATTGAAGGCCTTCGCCCTATGCTTATCGAAACTCAGGCGCTTGTAAGTTCCGCAGCTTACGGTACACCACAACGTTCTGCAACCGGATTTGATCTCCGACGGTTAAGTATGCTGCTTGCCGTTCTTGAAAAGCGTTGTGGATTCAGGCTTGGAGCAAAAGACGTATTTCTGAACATTGCCGGGGGCATCAGAGTTGACGATCCTGCTATTGACCTTGCAGTTGTTACTGCCGTACTTTCATCGGGAGAAGATATTCCGATTGATCCTAAATTATGCTTTTCGGCAGAAGTAGGGCTTTCAGGAGAAATACGCCCTGTAAACCGCATTGATCAAAGAGTATCTGAGGCTGAAAAATTGGGATTTGAAAAAATCATCATCTCAAAATACAATCTGAAAGGACTTGAAATTCCTAAAAACGGGATACATCTGGTACCGGTAAAAAAGATGGAAGATGTATTTAGTTATTTGTTTGGGTAAATAACTGAATCTGAAATTTATTTATTGAAAATTGATGATAGCAAATGTTGAATTTTTCACTTTTCACTTCTTTTCTTTATTCTTTCACAAACTTTTCCACCACAACTCTTTTTCCCATTTTCACTTTCACAAAATATATTCCGTTTGGAAATGCCGAAACATCTATATTTGTTTTGTTGCTGTTTGCTGCAAGGGTTTTTATTAGCTGACCTTGTATGTTTGTAATTTCTATTTCTGCTTGCTGCGGGGCTTCTATGGTTATGTTATTACTTGCCGGATTAGGATAGACAGCCATATTGCTTTCATTATTATTTATTTTTTCTATTTCTGTAATTTTCGAAAGAGGGAGAATCCATACACCTGCTCCGTAGGTTCCTGAAAAAAGGATGTCGCCCTTTATGGTAAATTCATTTGAATAAAGGCCACTACCTGTCAAACCATCATTCACCGCAGTCCAACTGCTACCATTGTTTGTAGATAAATACACACCGTCTACATATGTTCCTGCAAAAATGGAATCCCCTTTTATAGCTAATGCCCAGATTACATTATTTGTCGGCAAACCTGTATTCACCGCAGTCCAACTATTTCCAGTGTCTGATGACAAAAATACGCCACCCCAGGTTCCTGCAAAAATATTGTTCCCGCTTATAGCCAATGTATTGATCAAAGATGTTGAAGTCAGCAGAGTCCAATTGCTTCCATCGTTTGAAGACCAAAACGCTCCACTACATCCTGCAAAAATGGTACCTCCTTTTACAGCTAATGCCGTGACGCAAGTATTTATTGGTCCGGTATTCACATGAGACCAACTGCCGGCATTGTTTGAAGATAAATACACCCCGTTACCAGTCCCTGCAAAAATGGTATCCCCTTTCATGGCTAATTTAGTGACATTATCCCAACAAGCAAAAGTACTATCCCATCCGAAACCGTTATTCACAGCAGACCAACTGTTTCCATTGTCTGAAGACAAAAACAAGCCATAACCTTTAGTCCCCGCAATAATATTATTACCATTTATGGCTAATGCCATGACATTAATATCTAGTGACGTACCTGTATTCATAGAAGACCAACTGCTTCCATTATTTGTAGAAAAATACATACCATTCAAATAAGTTCCTGCAAAAATGGTATCCCCTTTAATGGCAAAACATATAATCGATCCACTATTAAGGTTTGTTTGTACCCACTGTGCATTTGCGCTCAAGCCAAGAATGGCGAGCACTGAGATAAAGAATAATTTTTTCATAGCTTTTAATTTTTTAGTCAAACGTTAATTTATTTTTAGTCTGTCCAATCGTGTCAATGAAATGCTTCACTGTCGAATTTTGCTTAAATGTTTCTGCAAAGATACTATTTTCATCGGTCATTGTTGCCTTGTGTACTTTTTATTTATCCGTTTGCAAATCTGCTGGGCCGGTAAGCAGGTAATTAATCACCGGATATTATCACTCACAAATTTAATCATTTTTCGCAAATCCATATATTATTACCAAAGTTTTTTAACCCGCAAGCTTAAAACCCGGGTAGTGCCGGTAAAAAAAATGGAAGATGTGTTTAGCCTGCTCTTTGGTTAAATCCCAATAATATTTGTAACAGTTCTATTGTAATTATAGGGAAATATGGAAAATTGAAGATGGAAAGTGTAAAATGTTTTATGATGAAGCCACCGCAGCTGAAAGCAAACAAGACTTCATTCATAAAATGCAGGTGTCGTTGAAAGAATTGCGAGAAACTTATTTTTGGCTTCGTTTCATAAAAATGGCAGAGATAATTTCTGATAAAGAAACTATTTAATTAAATCTCTTACAAGAAAACAAAGAATTATTAAATGTTATTGGAAAAGCAGTATCAACATCTAATCTGATTAATTCACAAATTGGACTAAAGTCCTTAGATAGAGAGCTTTTGCATTGCCACGACCTTAAGGTCGTGGCAATTGAAACCAACGATATTGCAGGGCTTTAGCCCAAAATCAAATATTTGTGAATTAATCAAACTAAAATAAATAAAGCAAAGAGTTCGACTTAAAACCAACATTTTCCATTTAACCTTTGACATCATAAATTTGACATTACAATCAAGGCTGAACATTAACTAATATTTTTAATTTCTATTTCTGTGCTGTCTTCAAAGTCGAGCATGGCATTGATGAGTTTTGCTTTTTTGAAATTTTTTAAATCGGAAGGTGTGATTAATTGTTCAGAAATAATTTCTTTTTTCAATAGTTCCTGCCGTTTAGTTCCTTTAAGCAAAGGTGTGGAAGGTGTTACCCATTTTTTACCATCAAAGAAAATAATATTTGAAAAAGAGGTATCGGTAATCAATCCTTTTTTTACAATCAGGATTTCATCGGCGGTGATATTTTGTTTAAGATTTTCCAAACGGCTTCTGTCCGAAAACTTGTATGAATATGATATTTCATCATCATAAACCAATTTAAAACTGTTAATTTTTCGTGGATTATAAGCTGTAAATTCTATATTTTCAATTTTTTTACGATATTCCACTTTGCATTTAACAACACCTAATCGCATATTTTCGGGTACTTTCAGAAGGTCTTCGAGATAAATAATATTTTTACCGGAATACAGTTCTTGTCGCGCAAAATTCAATCTTTTGGAATGGTAATCGAGGTTATAGAATGTTCCATCAATTACTTTAATTGTTTCAAACAAAAGGCACATATACTTTGTCAATTAATTCCTGATATTCTTTTTGCGGATCACTATAAACAGTTATTCCGCCACCACTTTTGTAATACAATTTTTCGTTTATTTTTTCGATGAACCTGATCATCACGCCGCTGTCGAGCCTGCTTCCATCAAAGAATCCAAAAACTCCCGTATAGTAACCCCTGCTATATCCTTCTGCTTCATTAATAATTTCAACAGTTTTTTTCTTTGGAGCGCCACTGATAGATCCGGCAGGCAATAGCCTGAAAATGATATCTCCTATGTGTTTATGATAATCAGATTCAAGCGTTCCGCAAATTTGCGAACTAACCTGGAGCAGTTCTTTTTCGTGTGTTTTAATACGGTCAATATACCTGAATTTCCTCACATACACATCTTTAGCAACCATGTTCAGGTCGTTGCGGATAAGGTCAACAATAGTGCAGTGTTCTGCATATTCTTTTTTGTCGTTTAAAATTATCTCCCCTGCATTTTCAATCGCTGCATCAATAGTTCCCTTCATCGGGAAGGAAGAAATAACGCCGTTTTCAGAAATCCGTACGAATATTTCGGGCGAAAAAACAACGAACTTTTCAGAGTAAAATAATTTATATTTCGCTTTGCTGCAAAAGAAAATATCCTTTAGCGGGATACCTGCTTCTATTCGTGTTGGAAAAGTTAGGTTGACAAGATAGGAGTTTCCGTATTTCAGGTTTTGCTGTACAATGTCAAATGCCTTTAAATACTCGTTATAGCGCAATGGAAATTTACGGAAATAAAAATTCCGGATACATGGTTTGTCGTGATTCACGTAATTTGATATTCCGTTAATATCAAATAAAATCTCATCTGAATCTATGCTGTTTAAAGGGAACAGCATTGGTTCCTTCATTTCGAAATCAATTATAAAAATGAAAGGCTCTTTCCTGCTTCCAAATTCATTCATTTTACGTATCATTGCAATAACGTTGCTCATAAGCGAGGCATTTTTACAAAAGTACTAAATTACCTATCAACAGTTTGGTAATTTTCTGAATACAGCGATTATCAAAAGATTGCTTCGCTTAGCTCACAATGACGGAAATATCTGTCGTCATTGCGAATCCGACAAAGGAGGATGAAGCAATCTAAAAAATTACCGAAGAATTGACCTATGAAAGTTCTTATTGTTGACAATCACGATTCTTTTACATACAACCTTGTTCAATTAGTCGAACAGTCAGGGCTTTGCGATGTTGTAGTTACTAAAAACGATAGAGCCGATTATGATGCGGATGAATTTGATAAAATACTTTTCTCACCGGGTCCCGGTATTCCTTCAGAAGAAACGGGATTGATGAAAACGCTTATTGCAAAATATTCAGGAACGAAAAGCATTTTAGGTATATGCCTCGGACATCAGGCGATAGCTGAATTTTTCGGGGCGAAGCTTACCAGCCTCACCAGCCCTTTTCATGGCATAAGTGAAAAAATCAGCATTACAGATTCTTCGGATTATCTTTTTTCGGGCTTACCAAAAACTATTAACGCTGGACTTTACCATTCGTGGGGTATCAGCCCTGAAAATTTCCCTGAATGTCTTGATATGACAGCTATTTCGGAAAACGGGATTATAATGGCTTTATCACACAAAACGCTTGATGTAAAAGGCCTTCAGTTTCACCCTGAGTCAATAATGACAGAATACGGGGGGGGAATTATAGAAAACTGGTTAAAAAATTAATTCTGTTCAATAATCTGGAAAAGCTCGTCTAATTTGGGCGTTAAAATGATCTCTGTGCGGCGGTTTTTGGCACGGCCTTTTTTTGTTGTGTTTACATCTAAAGGGTCGTATTCGCTTTTGCCCGCAGCAGTGAGGCGTTTGGGATTAATATTGCTATTGGCAGTAATAATTTTTACAATAGCGGTAGCCCTCATCACACTCAAATCCCAGTTGTCCTTAAGCGCACCCGTTCCTGCATAAGCAACATTGTCGGTATGACCTTCTACCAATACATTGATATCAGTGTTAGTTTCTAAAACTTTTGCAAGTTTTTTAATGGCTTCCACTCCTTTGGGGTCAACAGTAAAACTGCCGGATGCGAAAAGAAGGCTTTCATCCAATGAAACATAAATTTTCCCGTTTTTTTGCGTAATGGAGAGTCCTTCACCTTCATAACCTGTCAGGGCATCCATTACTTTAGCTTTAAGAGCTTTTACAGTAGAATCTTTTTCAATGAGAATGGATTGCAGCTCAGCGAGTTTTGTTTTTTTGGTTTCAAGTTCACTTTTTGATGTTTCAAGCTCCTTACTGAGTTTATTGAGGCTGGTCTTTTTTGCATCAAGTTCAGTGGCTAATTTTTTCAGTGCATCTTCTTTATTTAGGAGGCTGTCCTGCGTGGTTTGTAATTGTTTCAGTATTTTTTGTGTTTCAGTATTACTGCCTGAAAGCAAATCTTTATAATTCGAAAGCAATTGCTGGTAGGTTTTATTTAATTCATCATAATTGCTTGTTATTGTATTGAGTGAGGATCGTATTATACTTGAATCCATCGTCAATCCTGACATTTTTTTATTAAGAATATCCATTGACGACTGTAATTCAATATTTTTAGAAGTCAGCGCCTGGTTATCTGTTTTTAGTTGAACATTTTCGGTATCACATTGCTGTTTTTTCGTTTTCATTTCCTCAAATTGACGTGCAGGAACACAGGAAAAAAGAAAAGCGCCAGAAACAGCCACAAAAAATACAGATTTAAATATAGATGTTTTCATTGTTTTTGTTTTTAAATTTCAGCAAAAATATAAAATTAATTCGTTAAAAATCTATTTCGAGTAATACAGGGCAATGATCGGAATGTTTTGCTTCGGATAAAATGACAGAACGCTTTAATCTGCTTTCCAACGGAAGACTCACCATATTATAATCAATGCGCCAACCCAGGTTCTTTGCACGGGCATTAGCCCTATAACTCCACCACGTGTATTGTTTTGGATCTTTGTTGAAAACCCGGAACGAATCAATAAATCCGCTGTCAATAAAACGTGAAAGCCATTCGCGTTCTTCGGGAAGAAAACCCGATGTTGTGGCGTTTCTGATTGGGTCGTGGATATCAATCGGTTTATGGCAGATATTATAGTCTCCGCTAAGGATAAGGTTTGGGCGTATTTTTTTTAATTCATTTATATATTTCAGAAAATCTTCAAGCCATATCATTTTGAACGACTGACGTTCATCACCACTGGAACCGGAAGGATGATATACACTGACAACAGAAATGTCGCCATAATCAGCTCTCAAAAAGCGGCCTTCGTTATCATATTTTTCATTTCCCATTCCATAAAAAACGTGATCGGGTTTTTGCTTAGTCAGGATGGCAACACCGCTGTAACCTTTTTTTTGGGCGGAATGCCAGTAACTAATATAACCGGCTTCTTCAAAATCAAACAAAGGCAGTTGGTCGGGCTGTGCTTTTGTTTCCTGCAGACATATAATATCAGGATTTACGGATTTAAACCAGTCAATAAGTCCTTTGCCCAATGCTGCACGGATTCCATTGACGTTATAGGTAATGATTTTCACAATTCATAGAATTTTAAAAATGGTCGATAACAAATCTAAATCGTTTACCGTACTATTACGTGCTTTTGCTATACTAAAATGGAAAAAATTTGTACATTTTTCAATCTGGTAATCATTAATCGGTAGCCAGTATTCGGTCTCTTTTTTACTGATTACCGATTACTTATTTTCACCGATTACTAAAATCAGAAATGTAATAATTTATCCAGCACAAAGTATAATTTAGCAACCAAGGTATCTTGAAATAACTAATCTTTGAATTTCCGAGGTGCCTTCACCTATCTGCAGAAGCCTTTGATCGCGGTAAAGTCTTTCAATGTCATAATCCTTCATTAAGCCGTATCCTCCATGTATCTGTAATGCTTCATCTGCAACTTCTTTTGCAACTTCAGAACAGTACAGCTTCGACATGGCGGCTTCCATAGCAAAGGGTTTATTGTTATCCCTCAGCCAGCAGGCTTTATAAAGAAGGTTCCTTGCAAGTTCTATTTTCAGCGCCATATCTGCCAGCTTAAAAGATATGACCTGTTGTTTGCAGATCGGTTTCCCGAATTGCACTCTTTCCTTTGAATACTGAAAGGCCAATTCAAAAGCGCCCTGTGCCAAACCAAGCCCCATTGCTCCGATTGAAAGCCTTCCGCAGTCAAGTGTGCTGAGCATTATTTTTGACCCGATGCCTTTTTTGCCTAAGAGATTTCCTTCTGGAACGCGGCAATCATCGAAATACAATTCTGCCGTATTGGAAGCGCGCCACATCATTTTATCGTGCATGGTTTTTGCCGTGAATCCGGGTGTCCCATTTTCTACAATGATCACTGAAAATTCTTTTTCACCTTTACTGTCTGTTCCTGTGACGACCTGTACTATAGAGCCAAGTGTTATTTCAGACGATGCATTGGTGATAAAAATTTTCGAGCCGTTTATGACCCACTCACCGTTTTCAAGTTTAGCGGTAGTTTTGGTGTTTCTTGAATCGGAACCAGCTTGTGGTTCTGTCAATCCGAATCCGAAAAGATATTTGCCGGAACAAAGTTTTGGCAGATATTTTTTCTTGTGTTCCTCTGATCCGAAATAAAAAATAGGGTTCATTCCAAGCGAATTACCGGCTGCAACAGTTACTGCCTGCGAGCTGTCAATTCTTGCCAGTTCTTCAACAGCGATGATGTAAGAAAGATAGTCTAATCCTTGTCCGCCATATTCCTGAGATACGACCATTCCGAATAACCCGATTTCGCCCATCTTTTTTGCGAGCTCAACAGAAAATTGTTGTTTGTCATCCAGTTCTTTTGCGAGGGGTTTAATTTCTCTTTCTGCAAAGTCCCTTACCGATTCACGGATTAGATGATGTTGTTCATTTAATAAAGGATGTTCCATATTTTTTAGGTTTAAATGTTATTTTAAATTATTATTGGGTGCATTTACTGTTTTACTCTGACTGAATAGCATTTACTGTTTTTAATAAATATTAAACATAATTATTTACAATACGCTTGCAACACTGCGGCTGCTTGTGGATGCCCATATTGCTGTGCCAAAAGCCAGTCATTACAGGCACCCGTATCATTCAGATTAAATTTTGCAATACCTCGGTTAAAATATGCATCGGCGTATTGGGGGTTTAATTCAATAGCTTTGTTAAAGTCTCTCAATGATTCATCCATCCGGTTAAGGTTTGCTAAAGAAATGCCACGGTTATAGAAAGCCTCAGGAAAATCAGGTTTCATTTTAATTGCAATGGTAAAATCAGCAAGAGCGCTATCAAATTTATTAATTTTATTATAAACGTTTCCACGGTTATTATAAGCTTCAGCGTATTGGGGGTTTAATTCAATAGCTTTGTTAAAGTCTCTCAATGATTCATCCATCCGGTTAAGGTTTAATAAAGAAATGCCACGGTCATTTAAAGCATCAGGAAAATCCGGTTTCATTTGAATTGTAATGGTAAAATCAGCAAGAGCGCTATCAAATTTATTAATCTTATTATAAACGTTTCCACGGTTATAGAAAGCATCAGTATAATCAGGTTTCATTTTAATTGCAATGTTATAATCAGCAAGAGCGCTATCAAATTTATTAATTTTATTATAAACGTTTCCACGGTTATTGAAAGCCTCAGGATAATCAGGATTAAGTTGAATGGCTTTGTTATAATCAGCAAGAGCGCCATCAAAATCTCCTTTCCCTTCTTTTATGTATGCTCTGTTATTTAAAGCCTCAGAATAATCAGGATTAAGTCGAATGGCTTTGTTATAATCAGCAAGAGCGCCATCAAAATCTCCTTCCCCATTTTTTGTGTTTCCTCGCGCAAGCCATGCAAATTCTTGATCAGGATACTTTTCAATTACATCAGTAAATAAAACTATCCCGTTTTTCCATACCTTGTTCCGTTCGTATGTCAGGAATGAATACAAAACCGTAAGAACTATGAGTACAATGGAAACAATGGATTTTATTCTGCTGCTAAATGAAAATTTCTTATCTTTTATGTAAGAGAAAAACTGTCCGAAAATAAAAAAAATACCTATGTAAGGAACATAAGAATACCGCTCTGAAACAATAGCCCGTCCTGCCGGTATAATTTGCAGCACCATAGCAATTGTTACAAAATAAAACAGCAAACCGAAAATAAGTTCATGCTTAAAACTACCTGATTTGAATACTCCCCATATAAGCAACAGTAAAGCAGGCAGGGCAAGATAATATTCAATCGGGAGCATACCACCCGATTTTACCGGATAAAAATGCAGGGTTGAAAGATTGAAAGGTGCAAACACCTTGAATATATAGTAAACAGTCGAGTAACTGACTAAAAAAACTCTTTCAATAATACTGAAAAGCGGAGTTAGATCGTAAATGGCTCCGACAGATCTTTGCGAAGAAACAGCTAATATTCCGAAAAACAGCGCTAATAAGAAAAAGGGGATTTTTGGAATTAATATCTTCCATGTAAGTTTTTTGTGATGATAATAATCCATAAGCACAAGCACAAGGGGAAGACAAACTGCAGCCGATTTCGACATCAATGAAAGAAAAAACCAAATAAACGACCAAATCAGGGAAGTGATTTTCTCTCCAGTTATCAGGTATTTGCTATAACTATTGAGCGATAAAAGAAAAAAGAATGTGTATAATACATCTTTTCTTTCGGATATCCATGCTACCGATTCAACGTGCATTGGGTGTATGGCAAAAAACAATGATGTAATGGCTGCAACCCAAGGCTTGCCAGTAAAGCGTTTCAAAAAAAGATATACAAGAATAGCATTAAGTATGTGAAGAATATAATTTGTAATATGGAAAGAAAAGGGATTCAATCCAAAAAGTTTATATTCTATAGTATATGATAATATTGTAAGCGGATGATAAATGCCAATACAAAAAGATGAAAAAATCTCTTTCAGGTTTTTCCAATTCAGTTGCTTGATTATTTCGTTATTGAGAACATAACCATTATCATCCCAGTTGTCAACAAAACCGTTTCCAAGCGTATTGGCGAATACAATAGCAGTGATGATGATGATAAAAGGTATAAAAAACCTGAAATAATCGCGGGGCTTTTGTTTTAGCGGATGGGGCGAATTCTTATTAAACTGTTTTTTTGTTAATCCTGAAACCTGCTTTTTTACTTTTTGAGTTGCCATCAGGGGTATAATCAGAGTCTGTATATAAAATTTAATTTAAAAATGCAAAATCTAAAATGCAAAATTAGTATTATGTTAAAACCATTGATAGAATATAGAATTGAAAGACAAAAAATTTACAATTTGCATTATTTTATTTTCAGCTACTTTATGGACAGACATGAATTAATGGGAATAGACAAAAACAT
>Ga0247841_10004212_pt1 | contig 25079 bp, 20 predicted proteins | sample LaCruzMarch2015__2_FD_192410 | JGI IMG/M metagenome (GOLD analysis project Ga0247841, IMG submission 192410) | Freshwater microbial communities from meromictic Lake La Cruz, Castile-La Mancha, Spain - LaCruzMarch2015_18m | ecosystem: Environmental > Aquatic > Freshwater > Lake | place: Spain... | reverse complement strand
GAGACTTTATCGGTGAAGTCGCCTTCCTCGACGGACAATCGCGCTCGGCCAAGATCACGGCGACCATGGATGGAACTGTGATCGCTTCGCTCTCGCGACAAACCATGGATGAGATCATCCACCAAGAGCCGCGACTCGCGATCATCATCTTCAAGAACCTCGGCATCGGCCTCGCCACGCACCTGCGTCAGACCAACGAACAGCTTTTGACCCTGGGTGGTCGAGATCGTGTCGCGCTCTCGCGAAAAGCACCAGGCTTGCTCAAGTTCCTCACAGGTCTCATCTCCTAACACGTTCCGGTCATTCCCCCATGGGTATGACCGGTTTTTTTATAATTACAAATAGCTTCATAAAGTTGAAGGTTACGAATTACCGGTTACCGGTTACTGGTTTCTCGTTACTACTTTTCTTATGATATAATATGAGCATATGAAAAATACTACAAATAAAGCTTATGTTATCGCGGTTGACATGGGTTATGGCCACCAACGCGCTGCCTTCCCTTTACGCGAACTAAGCGTCAACAAAACAGTTCTTAATGCTAATACCTACGCTGGAATCCCCAAATCCGATAAAGATATTTGGCAACAAAGTCGTGAGATGTATGAATTTTTTTCACGATTTAAAAACGTTCCCTTAATTGGTGAACTAGCTTGGGATATTTTCGATCGTTTCCAAAAAATAGAACCATACTACCCTAAACGAGATCTCTCGAAACCGTCTCTGCAGCTTTCCTCAACCTATTCATTAATCAAAAGGAAAAAATGGGGCAAACATTTAATTGATAAATTAGCCAAGAAACCACTCCCCATAATTTCAACGTTCTTTATTCCCGCATTCATGGCTGAGATTTTCAACTATCCAGGAGATATTTATTGTTTATGCACTGATACGGATGTCAGCCGCGCCTGGGCGCCACTTAACCCGCAACAAAGTAAGATAAAATATCTTGCGCCAAATCACCGCGTGGAACAAAGACTGCAAATGTATGGAGTTAAACCCGACAACATTTTTGTCACTGGTTTTCCACTACCCGATGAACTCGTGGGCGGAGAAAAAGAAACTAAACTTAGAAGACATCTCGGCGAGCGTCTGTTTAACCTTGATCCCACAAAAACATACTTAAAACGCTACCGTGATTCTTTACGAGAGCACTTAGGCACTAAAAACTTTCCACCACACAAACGCCATCCACTCACACTTACCTTTGCTGTTGGTGGAGCTGGAGCGCAACGAGAGCTAGGAATTGAAATCGTAAAAAGCTTGAAGGATGATATTCGGCACAACAGAATCCAGATGATACTAATTGCGGGTGTGCACGAGCAAGTCTATGAATATTTTAAAAAAGAAATTTTAGCTCTTGGTTTGAGCAAAGAACTACGCCAACGTAAAGTTCACATCCTCTTCAGTAAAACAAAAGCTGATTATTTTAATCAATTTACTCGAGACCTTCGCCGAACAGATATTATCTGGACCAAACCGAGTGAATTAAGTTTTTATACGGCACTCGGATTCCCCATTATCATCGCTGACCCCATTGGATCACAAGAATTATTTAACCAACGTTGGTTAAAAGCTATCGGATCTGGCACAAACATGGAAGATCCTCGTTATACAAATCAATGGCTCTTTGATTGGCTCAAATCCGGTTGGTTTGCCGAAGCTGCAGTTCAAGGATTTCTCGAAGCTTCGACTAAAGGGGTTACCAATATTCACAAGATTATTGCCCGTTGCGTAGAAGAAACATGCGATATTAAATCGAATCTTCAGTATTAAAAAATGTAGGGGCCGTCCGTGCGGACGGCCGGGAACCCCGCGCACGGGGTTCCCGACAACGCGAAAGCGTTGTACCCTACCATTTTTTTATTTTCTCTTTTTAAGGCTTGCTTTAATGAATCCGTTAAATAATGGATGACCCGTTAATGGTCGGGATTGAAATTCTGGATGAAATTGGGTCCCGATGAAGAATGGATGCTTTGGTAACTCGATAATTTCGACTAAATTATTATCCGGAGAAGTCCCCGCCATGAGCATGCCCTTATTCTCTAATTGCGCACGATAAGCATTGTTCACTTCATAACGATGACGATGACGTTCGGAAATTTTAGCTGTTTTATATAGACCAAAACTCTTTGACTCTTTTTTTAACACACAGGGATAAGATCCCAAACGCATCGTGGCGCCATAATCCTTTTTCTGAATCTTCTCAATTTGGTCTAACATGGTATGAATTACCTGATCTTCAGATTTAGGATCTAATTCGGTTGAAGTGGCACCCTTGATACCGCAAACATGACGAGCGAATTCAATTGTAGCTAATTGTAAACCATAACAGAGGCCTAAGAATGGAATATTTTTTTCACGAGCATATTTTATGGCCGCAATAATTCCTTCCACGCCACGCGATCCAAAACCGCCAGGGACAACCACACCATCAAGTTTGGAAAGCTCTTTTAGTTTTGCCGGATTGGTTTCATATTCTTCTGAATCGAGCCAAATAATATCGGCTTTAACATTATTCATCCAAGCCGCATGATTGATTGATTCTAAAACTGAGATATAAGTATCGCGACAAGATTTAAAATTGAAATATTTACCAACAACACCAATTTTCACTTCCTTTTTGATGCTCTTAATTTTCTTCGCTAATGTTATAAAATCGACTAAATTCTTTTTGCGTTCTTTTAAACCAAGAGTTTTTAACATCGTGGCGCCCAGACCTTCGTGTTCAAAGTTTACTGGCACATCATAGATTGATTCCACGTCCGGCGCTGAAATAATACACTCTCGGGGCAAGCTACAAACAGTGCTGATGGTCGTTTTGATAGATTCCGAAGCAGGATCATTAGCTCGGCACATGATAAAGTCCGGATTAATGCCAGCCGAATTTAAAGTGCGAATAGCATATTGAGTTGGTTTTGATTTCTGTTCGCCCAATAATTTTGGTGTCAATAAATAACTCACCAAAACAAATAAAACATCTTTGGGCATTCTGGCCTTCATCATACGAGCTGCTTCCAAAAACAATAACACCTGGAATTCACCAACCGTACCACCAAACTCTATTACCATAACTTCAGCCTTTGTTTTCTGACGACAGACTTCGATTCGACGTATAATCTCATTAGGGACATCTGGAACGACTTCAACATCTTCGCCACCATATTCTAAATTTCGTTCACGACGTATTACCTCTTGATAAATCTGACCGGTGGTAATGTAATTATCACGTGTGCAAATTTGATCTGTAAAACGTTCATAGTTCCCCAAATCTTGGTCTGCCTCAACGCCATCGACCCCCACAAAAACTTCTCCATGTTCAGCCGGACGAATCGTACCAGCATCGATGTTAACATACATATCGCACTTGATGTTGGCGACACGATAACCACGAGATTGAATAATTTTACTGATAGAAGCAGCAGCCACGCCCTTCCCTACGGACGACATAACTCCGCCAACAACAAAGATGTACTTTGGCATATTTTTATGTTCTGCCCACCCTCAGAGATGGGTTTTATTTTTATTCTAAATTTTTTGTTTTGACACTTACTTCTGAAACAACATTTGCAGCTACTTCAATAGTAACCTTATAATTACCAGCATGTTTAATAGGTTCGCTAAGTTGAATGTGCTTTGGTTTAATTATTATCTGATGCTTTTTCAACTCATCAGCAATTTTATCGCGCGTCACTCCAGCAAAAAAAGTTCCTTTTTCATCTGCCTTTTCGATAAAAATTAAATCTAAAGAACGAATCTTGTTCGCAATCTTAGCTGGTTCAGAAATTTTACTGGCACGAACTTTTTCCTTAGCCGTTGCTGGTTCTGAATATTTTTTAACATTTGAAACCGACGCCTCGACAGCTAATTTTTGTGGAAACAAGTAATTTGATGCAAAACCTGGTTTAACTTCTTTAACTTCACCTCTCTTACCAATTTTCGGTACATTCTGTGTAAAAACTACTTGCATAGATTAATAAGTTATTTTTTTTGTAATTCCTTAATAGCGGCCTCGAGTTGAGGATCTTTTTTGGCTTCTGCATCTGCACGTGTAAAATCGACTTCAACATCTGGCGCGATACCCACCTCATTAATTGTTCTCATTTTTGGTGTAAACCATTTAGCTACAGTTATTTTAATTGAAGAACCATCTGGCAATTTCTTTAATGTTTGAACTGAGCCTTTTCCATAACTCTTTTTTCCAACGAGTTTGGAAATTTCATAATCTTGCAAAGCACCAGCTACAATTTCAGAACCAGAAGCGCTTCCCTGATTGATCAACACGACTGTTGGAATATTTTTAAACGGAGCTAAATTATTAGCCTGATACTTTGTTTCTTTGCCATCACCAAATTTTTCGATTAAAACTACTTGATTTTCAATCCAGTAAGAACAAACATCAAGCGCTGTATCTAGTAATCCACCTGGGTCGTTACGTAAATCTAAAATGATTCCTTTAGGATTTTTGGCCTTAACTTCTTTGGCAAAATCCTGCATCAACTCACTTGTATCGCCGTTAAAAGCTTTTAATTTAATGTGCACCAAACCATCATTACGAAACTGCCATTCAACACTCTTCGTAGCAATAACATCGCGCACAATTTTAATTTCAAGAGGATCCTCATCACCACGTACAATTGTTAAAGTTACTTCAGTTCCTCTTGGGCCACGAATAAGACGAGCAGCCTTTTCAACACTTAAACCGAAAATATCTTTACCATCAACTTTAAAAATGATATCCCCTGGTAATAAGCCAGCACGTTCGGCTGGAGAATCTTGAAGTGGTGAAACAACTGTTAGTAATCCGTCTTTAATAGCAATCTCAGCGCCAATGCCTTCGAACGCGCCTGAAATAGCATCTTCAAATTCAGTGGTTGTTTCAGGATCTAAAAAAACAGAGTGCTGATCTTCCAGACCTGAAACAAAACCGGCGATAGCGCCATAAAACAATTTTTTTTCATCAATTTTATCTTTATCCACAAAATCTGTTTGAATGATCGTCCACACTTGTTCTAATAATTTACTTTCGAAAAGGTTTGATAATTTTGTTGGCTTATATAACTCAATATCTCCCTTGAACGTTATTTTGCCATCAGTTATTTTCCCCAAAGCATAACCACCTGCAAAAAAAGTTCCTAACAAAATGATTATTACAATTCCTAAAATAATTCTAAGCTTCCACTTCCCTACTTTTGTTTGATTTGTATTTATATTTTCCATAACTATTCTTCTCTTTTAATTTTTGCTCCTAATTTTTGTAGACGTTCTTCAATGTGCTCATAGCCGCGATCAATTTGATAAATATTTTCAATGACTGTGGTGCCTTCTGCAACCAGACCAGCGAGAACAAGCGCAAACCCAGCGCGCAGATCTGGACTTTCAAGTTTTCGTCCATAAAGTTTACTTGGCCCGTTAACAATGACACGATGAGGATCGCACATTATAATTTGTGCACCCATTTGTTTTAATTTGTCGGTATAAAATAAACGGCCTTCCCAAATAGTTTCGTGTACCATGCACATTCCCTTGGCTTGAGTTAACAACACCGTAAATGGTTGCTGTAGATCTGTTATGAAACCTGGATATTCATGTGTAACCACGTCAACTGCTTTGAGATTGTCTGATTTCCTAACCTCAACCCAATCTGGTCCTAATTTGTAATCAACACCCATACGGTCAAACATAGTCCAAAGAGCTTCTAAGTGTTCTGGATTACAGTGTGTCACTCTAATAGGGTTGCCGCACAGAGCGCCTAAAATTGCGAAACTACCGGCCTCAACGCGGTCAGGCATAATCTTAGCCTCGCCACCAGAAAGTGAGGCTACGCCCTCAATTTCAATGGTATTCGTACCTGCCCCAGTTATCTTGGCGCCACAGCTATTAAGGTAATCAGCTAAAGCTGGAATTTCTGGCTCGCAAGCAGCATTTTTTAAAATAGTCTTGCCTTCGGCTAAGGTTGCGGCCATCATTAAGGTTTCGGTAACTGTAACGGAAACAAGCGGAAAAACAAATTTCATGCCACGCAATTTATCTGTTTTAAAATGATAACCTTGTGCATTTTCAGTAACCTTAACACCGAACTTTTCAAAACCTTGAATAAATAAATCAATTGGACGCTGACCAATGGCGCAACCACCAGGATGTGGCATATGTACCTCGCCTTTGCGTGCCAAAATTGGCGCTAGCAGTAAAACTGAAACACGAATTTTTTTGACCAGCTCTGGATCGAGTTTGATATTACTAATTTCCTGAGTTTTAATTTTCACTTGCCCATCGTCGCGTGAAACTTCGCTACCGACAAAAGTGCACAATTCTAAAAGTCGATTTACTTCTTCGATATCAGGCACATTGGCAAAGGTCGCTGGTTCATTTGAAAGCATTGACGCTACCACAAACTTAAGAGCCGCATTCTTGGCGCCTCCGACAGCAACTTCACCTTTCAATTCATGACCACCTTCAATAATAAACTTCTGCATATTTTTGCTAATTTGTTACTATTTACAGCTCAATTTTAGCATACACTTTGTCAAAAAGAAAGAAGGGCAAAAAGCCCTTCTTTCGGAGTATTTAACTTATAATTCAGTATAAACATGTCCATAAGTAGTATTAACATTATCAATAAGATGCTTAGTAGCTCGACGAAGCCTATTTGCTTCCCGAATTCGACCAGCAGCTTCTAATTGATCTGCCTCAGTATGCTGCATAGAAATCTGACGCAACTGCTCGGTCATGTCACGCCTATCAAGACCTGTTGGTGCATGCCCCAAATGGTCTCTCATGATGCGTAAATGATCTTTGGGTAAATTACCAGCATCAACAGTGGCTTTGCCACCGCCTCTTTCCCAAGCTTCGCGGGCAGCACCTTTAACAACATACATTGTTTTACCACCAAGCTCGCGAGTTTCAACACTACCCTGAGAATATGGCATTGGGATTCTAAGACGTTGACCACCACGACCGCCAAAAGCATATTTTGTAGCATGACGTGCTCCTCGACGTGCATATCGACGAGCCTCCTGATTCATAGTGTCATCGGCGATTATATGCACACCAAGGCCAATACCAGAACGAGGTCGAGGAGCTTCTGGTGGCTCAGGTGCTTCTGGCTCAAGGTCGGCACTTTCATCTGGAGTATGCTCAACCAAGGCTCCAGTTCGCATTGGAGCCTCGTGAGATGCAGCGTTAGCCCCTATTTCTGTGGGCGCAGCCGCTGGCTTTCATGGAGCATCATCAAGTCGATCAAACGCATCACCGGCTCTTTCTTCCCTCGACAATAAACCTGCTTTTTTAGCTAAGATAGAAAGTGCTGATTCTGCTCGAGTTGTTTCGCTACCAGTTCCAACACTGTCAACATAAGCTCTTAAATTTGAACCTGGTGTCTGTGCAGCTGCTTGAAGGTTACCAATTCTTTCATTAAGATCTTGGATTCTTCCTTGTGCTAGCGCCACAAATTTATTCCACCCTGGCTTACCACCATACTTATGTTGGTATTCTGTCAATTGATCAATCATAGCATTACGAGTAGCAACTTCTGAACCAAGAACTCTAACCAAACCTTCTCTCGTTGTTGGATCAATATCCGGATGAAATCCCCATCCACCCTGTTCAACAAGTCTCCCCTGCACGGGAGGAGCCTCGTGTCCACCAGGAGCCTCTTCTGGAGCAATGTCAGGTGTGAGATCTGGGCTCTCTGCTGCTACAGTAGTGTCTGGACCCTCTGTTACTATGCCATTATCAAGTCCAACCGCTAACCCCTCATCTGGAAGAGGGGTAAAATGCCCATTCTCAGTTCCAAGTTCTAAACCCTCATCAGGAAGCTCTGAAAAATCCCTGAACTCGCTTCCGACCTCCAACCCTTCATCCACGTCTGCACCGTCCGAGTTAAATTCTTCAACACGTTCACCACCTTCCTCGGCCAGAACATCTTGAGAATCCGGGCCAACTCTGTCTGGAGTAAAATCTCCAACTCTTCCACCAGAATCACCACCTTGTTCGGCTATGTTTTCCATGCCTTTAGTAGCAATATCTACTCCGTTATTAAGCATATTAACTTTATCCCCCACACACAAATCAAGTCCTTTGAAATGTCCATTTTCATCTGCAAGAAACTTTACCATTCCACCTGCGTGTGGCATAAAATTATAGTGGAATAACCCATTTCCAAGATCCACAACTGCCTTTTTGCCATTTGGAAGGTCATAATCTATCAAAGAATCTATAATCGCCTTTTGCATCTGCTTATCATTCATGCCTTCAAACAATTCGGGATCAATACCAGCTTGAATGAATTTTCTGGCAACATGAATAACACCATCGCCCTGACCATACATTCCTTCAGCAACCGGCGCATCTGGAGTTGGAATTGTTGGTTCAGCCTCTGGATAATCATCAGGATTACAATAATCAAGTGGACCTGGATCTGGTACTGGTGGAATTTCATCTCCACCGCCAACAATTATTGGAGGTCCTTCTGGCACTGGGGCTGGAGGTTCACCGGTATTTTCAATCACACCAAGTTGACTGCCGCCACCACCTTTTTGTTCAACAATAGCTGCAGCAGCGCCCGTGCCCTCACCACCACCCAGAACATGATAACCTCCGCTGAGTAATTTACCCAGTCCACCTGAGGCCACAAATATACCTGCGGCTAAGGCTGCTATCTTACGGTAAGCATCACGTTTAACAGCAACTACAATTCTCTTATCAACATCATCATCATGTTTATTTAAAGCTGCTTCTAAGGCTGCAAAAACAGCTTGCTTTTTTTGTTCTCGAGATTTCTCAAACTCTCCAACAGTCTTAATCAATTCTTCAGCATCAGCTCGCATAGCAGCTTCTGCTTCTTCATTAAATTTAGGATCCTTACCTAAAATATCTCGAATTTGTTTTTCGACGCTGGCATTAAGCTGCCAATCTGATTCAGCGACCTTAAGAGGATCAATGTCTTCAGCTTTTCCTTTATACAACTCATCCGCTGTTTTAAGATCTAACAATGATCTCATACCCTCTCGTTTCCCCAGTTCAGATCCTTGAGCGGCTGCCAAAGCTACCTGAACCTCATCTGGTAAACTGGCAAGCATAGCAAGCCCTCGATCTTCCTCCGCCTTCCACTCAAGATATTCAGGAGTAAGCTTTCTGGCTGCCATCATTTCTTCTGGAGTGCCTTGTGGTACAGCAACATTCTTCTGAGCTTCAAAAAGTTTGGCATCAACCAAATACCATTGTTTAATATAATCAACAACCTCAGTAACCTTTGATTGCATCAATTCTTGTTTTTTGGCTTCAGTAGCTTCAGCATATTTTTTCTGCGCTTCGCCCTTTTCGCCTTCAACACCAGAATCCACTGCTTCTAACATTCCCTTCATACGGCGTCTCTTTTCACTCATAAACGCAATATAGGATTTATTTTGGGCAGGATCCTTACCAAAGAAAACATTATTACCCTCAAAATAAGTAATAGCTTTTTCTAAGTCTTCATCAGTCAACTTAGGGGCTTCTCGAGCGGAGATTTCTAAAAACTTTTCTTTATAGAGCTTATCCTTTTCTCCCGTTCCTAATACTTTATTAAAACGACGTCTAAATCCACCAAGTTTTTGTTCGCTCTTGAAATTATTCAATTCTTGTTGATTTGCAGGAGATAATTTTATGTCTGGTTCAAAAACTTCAGCTCCCTTAGTAAGGGCATCAAATTTACCAAAGGCGAGCATGGATCCTCCGACAATTCGACGGGTGGCCAAGAAACCAATGGGTAGAGCAGCCCCACTAAGAGCCAAACCAACTCCACAAAGTCCTAAACTAATAGCCATACGAGCATTGAGTATCTTGCCAAATTTGCTTTGTGTAATTTTATTGAGCGCTTTGAATGGGGAGTTTTCTCCAAAAGTAACATTGCTCAACTTAATATCACCTAATTTTTTATATCCATCATAAATATTGCTTAGAATACCAAGGCGCTTCTTTTCGCTCATTCTCTTAGCCATTTCAGTAGCTAAAGCTATTTGCTCATCACACATTTTATCAACACTGCCAGCAACTTGTTCTGCTCTTTCAGCTTGATAAGCTTTCAAGGCTTCGATACGAGCTGCCTCAACCTCAGCAAATCCTTTAGGATTAAACTTATGACGAATCCAACCCCTAATACCACCCCACTCTTTTCGATATATTGCTTCTTTATTAGCATAATCAGAACTCAATTCTCTCAAACGAGCAGTTTTGGCACCACCTTCTTGACCTGGAGGGCCTGGGGGTAATTCCGGACCCTTGTCACCACCACCTGGTGGAATTGGAGGTTGATCTGGACCTTGAGGACCAACTGGCGGTTGGGGAAAAGCCTCAGGACCATCAACAAGAATCACTCCTTCGTCTGTTGGAGGTACTTCTACCCCCTTGTCGCCACCTGGAGGAGGTGTTTCTGTTTTCTTACTACCACCACGTAAACGATCCTCAGCTTCTTTTACCGCGCGTTCAATAGCAGCATTAACAAGCTCGCTACCATTTTTATCTTTACTTGTAACAGCTTTAGTAAAACTATCATCGCCCAAAACCTCAGCGGCTTTGGCTAAAGCGGCTTTTTTACCTGCACCATCAGGATCATTTGGATCTTGAATCGCTCTATTTAATTGCTTAAGTAAATCTCTTAATGCTTTTTCTCGTTCTTTATTCTTTTCACCCGCTTCGGCTTTAGTTTTTGCTTCCTCTTCAGCCTTTTTTTCAGCTTCTTTCTTTTTCTGAAGTTGCGCTTCTGCTGCCAGAATGGCTTTTTCAATAGCGTCATTCAACACCCCTACTCCACCACGTTTAGCATTTAATGCAGCTGTTAATTCTTCCATACCAAGCATAGCTGCAGCGGCTGCAATTGCTTCACGTTTTGACATCGCCGTTTTTGCGATCTCTGGCTTACTAAGATCATCTTCATGAGAAGCTGCTGTCAATTGTCCAATTAAAACACCCAACTCTTTTGAAGTTGCTTTAATTTCTGGAAGTTCTGGTTCTGGTTTTGCTTTGACTTCTGGGGTTACAGCCGCTGGTGCTTCTACTGCTTTAGGTGCAGCTGGAACTTCTGCAGAAGCAGCCGCAGCTTTTGCGGCCATTCTTGCAGGAAAATCTCTGGTCATATCTAATAAAGGAGTAGCGGATTTCTCAACGGATTGATCTACCACTGGTGTTTCTCCAGTCGTTGCGGCTGGGGTCTCTATCCCCTGATCTTTATTTATAAGTTCAATTACTTTTTCGCGTAAACCTGCTGTTTTAGGTATGGACTCTACCATGGAACTATCAGGTAAAGCACCATGTTTCCTAACCATGTCTATTGATTTTTTTAATAACCCTCGAGGAAAACTATGTCCATTAACATCAACTAACCCCTTAACCATATCTAAAGCAGCTACAAGTTCATCCCAACTTCCAGCCTCTCCTAATACTTTTTCAAAATCAGCCCCTTCTTTTTGCTCTCCTGGTATTTCCAGCGGAGCTTCAACTACTGGTTCTATTGTTTTTTTCGCTTTTGCTGACGATTCTGGTTTGATCGCTTTGCCACTTCTATCAACTAATTTAGCGCTAACTGCCTCACCCATTACTTTGCCGCTTGCATCAACTAATTTCGCTACCTCTTCCTCTCCCGTTCGACCACTCTTATCGACTAATTTTTTCTGCTCTAAAAGTTTAGCCAAAAGCTTTTTCAATTCTTCCAATTTTGCATCTGCTTGTACTCGAATTTTTTCTGCTTCCGTGTCTAATGAAGAGCCTTCTAACGCTTTTAAAATAAGTTTTACACCTGCCAAAGAGCCTTCCGCCAAACCAACCAATTCATTTCTTTTCGCATCGGGAGAAACCTTAGCTTCGCCCTCTTTTGAGCGAGGCGCACCCTCTTGGGCCTCGTCTTCTCCTGTTTTTTTTACTACTGGTGCTTCTGCCATATTGTTTGAATTAATAATTTACTTCTTGCTTATAGATTTAATTTTCTTTAAAACATCTCCAATTTTTTCGGTATTAACTTGCTGTAAATGCTTTTTCACTAAATCATTGGCTTGCGCCTCTAGTTGAGCTATATAATAAGAAAAATCAGCATAGGCGGCTTCCATTTTTTTTATAATATCTTGTTCATTATCCTTTTGAGCCATATTTTTATTTTTTTTAAAAAGAAAACAAGTCTTTAACCGACTTGTTGTGCTGCATTTAACATTTCTTGCTTGGCTTTTAAAATTTCTTCCATTAAAATATTTTCGAAGTTACCTACCTTTTCGGCTGCAAAAGCAACCATTTCTGCTGGTGCCATTGGTGTATTGGCCAAAGTTTGAGCATCCTCTTCACTAAGCATTTCAATCACTCGAAGCATAGTGCGTTTTTGAATTAATTCAGTCATTTTGTCTAAAATTGCGGCCTTTTCTTCATTGGGCAATGATTCCAAGCCCAAAAGCGCAATGATGTTTTCTTCTAATAAATTTTGTGAAGTAACCATACTCTTTTTTGATTAAGTATTTTTATTATATTTAACTAAAATATTATAGCACTTTCAGCCATTTTGTCAAATTGTGCTCTTGTTTTTTTGCTAAAAATAAGCTATTATGGGCTTATTAATACAATTCTATGAACATCAATATTCGACGTGCTATCGCCCTTGCGTTTATTATAGCATTTTTCATTACTGCACCGCTACTAATCTTTTACACAGCTGGTTTCCGTTATAATTTCAAAAAAGCGCAAGTCCAAAGAACAGGCACTTTGATTGTCAAAACCACCCCTAAAAATGCCCAAGTTTCCTTAAATGGTAAATTGTTGACAGCAACTACGCCTATCCGCGAAAACAATGTTTTGCCAGATGAATATGAAATCACAATAGAAAAGGCGGGGTATTATCCTTGGCAAAAAAAGCTTGAAGTTCATCCACAAGAAACAACCTTTATTGAAGATGTTTTACTTTTTCCACAAAGCCAATCAGAAAAGATTAGCGATAATAAAATTTCACTCCTTTCCTTCTCCCCTGGTGGCAGCTATGCTTTATTTGAAACCAGAGAATTTGAACAAGACTTTTTATATCTCCTTAATCTGAATAACTTTAGACAGAAGCTGATTTTTAATAATGATAAAAGCTGGAAAGATCTTTCTGTCCTTTGGGCTAAGGATGATTCCAAAGCCCTTATCAACATTGATCATCAATTACTAGTAGCGACAACTATTTTCCCACAGCAAAAAATTGATCTCCAAGAACAACTCAACAAGCTTGAAGCAAAACCCACTAACTTAAAATGGGATGAGAATGATAGCAACATTCTTTATTGGCAAGAAAAAAACACAATCTCTGAGTTAAATATTTTAGCTCAAACAAATACCAAAATATTTACCAGCGCCAAAGATGAAAATTTTAGTGACTTTCTAATTAAAAACAATGAAGTTTATTTAATTGAAGACATTAATGGAACTAAGTTTCTAACCAAACAAAAATTAGATGATACTAAAAAACTGGCAGCAATTGAATTAAAATCTGCTGATTATTATTTTGATGGTTTTGTTCAAAATCATTTACTGCTTTTTGAAAAAAATTATAATACTTTGTTTATTTTTAATCCTGAGCTAGATCGCATTATTTTTAACAAAGAAAATGTTCAAGCAGTCGAGTTAGCAAGCCAAGACAACTTTTTATCAATTATTACTAAACAAGAAATTTCTTATCTTAAACTTGATGAGAGCGAATTGCGCGAGAATAACATTACACGTTATAGCAATGGCTTAAGCGAGACTCACTGGGCACACACTACGGCTAATTATTTATTTTCACTTCAAGATAAAAAAATATCTGCACTTGAGCTAGACGAGCGCGACAAAAGATTCACCCTTGAATTCCCTATCCCTAATATTGAAAAGTTTATTGTTAATTCTAATGATGCGGCTATTATCTTTTTACAAGACGGGTATCTTTACCAACTGCCAATAAGCGAATAAACAAAAGCGCCAATACAAAAAGTAGGGGTTCAAAATCTTGAACCCCTACTTTTTTATCCTACTTTTTTATTTCCCAATAAACATTTGTTAAAAACGCATTGAAGAAAAAACTAGTAGCTCCACGCAAGACAGCCAGAACAGCAACGATTACAAGTGAACCAAGCAATAAGGGAACTAAAATTCCAGCGCTGCCGATAGCAAACATTAACAACCCACCCAAAATAACAAAAGGAATGGCAACAGCAATCAAGACTAATAATAGGCCCAACCCAATTGCGATACCTAACCCGATTTGGATTAGGGCGGCAACTACAAGTACCCAAAAATTTTTATTGAGCAACTTAGCTGCATTTATAATTGAATTCCACGCTGTATTATTTTCTAACACTGCAAAACAATAAGCATTTTGACGCAACAAACTAATATAAATGTTAAAAGCTATTCCAATGACGATTATCACACCAAGGAGGATCTTCCCAGCCATTGTTTGGAGATTAAACATACTCAAAACGCCTAAACCCAACAGGATTAAATTTGGTATGCCCCAAAAAATGCTCATAAGTATTAAACGTGGAAGAGAAGAAAAACCAGCTTTAACTAAATACCAAAATTTATATTTTTCATTAACACTTAGTTGCTTATTGCTCACAATCAAGGAAGCACGCATAGCTAACCCCAAAAGGAAAAAGAGTAAACCAAAAACAAAGATTAATCCTATCACAAAATAAATGGCGCCAGAATTAACCCATAACCCAGTCACATTATCTTGCAACTTCTGCATGTTCGGAACAATGTTTTGCATTGATTCAAAATCTTTGCTATTAAATGACATATTCATAAAATAGCTACCTCCACCCGCAAAAAAAGCAATGATCCACAAAATTTTATTATTAATAGTCCACTCCCAAGAGCTTTTTAATAATTCCCCAAAAGGAAAACTATTTACTTTCATAATTTTATTTTTATTATTTCCTCGATGTTTGCAAACGACGAGGTTTATTTAAACAACTCCGTAAAACCCAACTTACTTTGATACTCTCTAGCAGCAATCCAATTAGCCGCTTTAAGCAAAGCTTCATGTGTACCAGCATCTAACCAACGTCCCTTAACTAAACGAACATCTAATTCATTCATACCAAGAAAAGCTTTATGCACTTCTGTAATATCAGTCTCTGGTCGCCAAGTTGGTCGAATCCCTTTAGCAATGTGGCAGACACGACTATCGTAAATATACATTCCAGGAATTGCATAATGACTCTTTGGTTCTTTGGGTTTTTCTTCGATTGAAAGAACCCGCATATCTTTATCGAATTCAACAACACCGAAACGTTCTGGATCTGGAACTTCAAGGGCAAAGATACGCCCGCCTTTTTCAAAACTCTTAATATCATCTGTAAAATCATGATCAAAGAAAATATTGTCTCCCAAAATCATTGTAACATTGTCTTCACCAATAAAATTTTCGCCAATAATGAAGGCTTCTGGCAAACCTTTTGGTTCATCTTGAATTTCGTACGTTAACTTTATGCCCCATTCTTTACCAGAGCCTAATAAACGCAAGTAATCCCCAGCATATTCTGGAGCCACAATAACTAAAATTTCTTTAATACCAGCTTTCATTAAACTTTCGAGGGGATACATGACCATGGCCTTGTTGTAAACTGGCAAAAGCTGTTTGCTAGTGATCTTTGTGAGTGGATATAAACGTGTACCCTTTCCTCCTGCGAGAATAATACCTTTCATTTCTTTTTTCATAGAAGATAATTTTACTTGAGGCTGTTGTATTTCGTTAATAGTTGTTAAATAATCTTTCAAAGCATCTTGCCAAGAACGCATACGAGGCAATTTGGTATTGATTAGAGAAGAAAACATAGGGCGCCGCGCAGGACGTGGGAATTTACTGGTTGGGACTGGGTTAGTGCGAATATTAATTCCAGTCTGTCTAAAAATTTCTTGTCCGAATCCATACCAGGTACAAGCACCTTCATTGGTGGCATGATAAATTCCAGACGGATAAAATCCATTGACTAGAACTTTTGTTTGTTTGGCTAGATCAACCACGTAAGTTGGGTTACCCCATTCTTCGTCAACTAAATCAAGTGATTCTTTTTCACGACCAAGTTTGATCATGACATCAACAAAACTTTTTTTGGCGCCTTCGGAAAGTGCTGGGCGACCAAACAGTCGAGAAGTTCTAATGACATAGCAACGAGTGCAGTGTGCAAAAACATTTTCAGTGGCGAGTTTTGATTCACCGTATTTAGAAATTGGATGTGGAAGATCATCTTCAGTATAACCTTCTTTCTTGGTTCCATCAAATACATAATCAGATCCGTATTGAATAAACTTAGCGCCGATTTGTTCTGCAGCACGCGCTAAAAAGATTGGGCCATCGCCATTGATGCGCATGGCTGGTTCTGCATTTTCTTCGCAAGCATCAACATTGTTATAAGCGGCCGCATTAATAATAACATCTGGTCGCAAGGCTTCAATTTTACTATAAACCATTTCCCTATCTGTAATGTCCAAATCATTTCTATCCCAAAGCGTTATCTCTTCATTTGCAAAAACTTTTGCTAATTCTTGACCAAGCATGCCTTGACTGCCAACGATTAATATTTTCATAAATTATCTTTTATTATACCAAGTATCGTAATATTTTAAATAATCCCCTGTTTTAACTCTCTGCCACCAAGCTTCATGTTCAGCGTACCACTGGATAGTACGACGAATACCATCATCGAAGCTAATGGTTGGTTGCCAGCCAAGTTCTGCTTTTATTTTATGTGGACGAATAGCGTAGCGGCGGTCATGGCCTGGACGATCTTTAACATATTCAATCATTTCTTCACCCATGCCCATATTTTCCAATATCGCCATAGTCAATTCAAAGTTTGTTCTCTCACTATTGCCGCCAACAACATAAGTATGTCCTATTTTGCCTTTGTGAATAATCGCATCAATGGCCGAGCAATGATCATCCACATGAATCCAATCGCGGACATTTTTTCCATCACCATACAAAGGGACCTTCTTGCCTTCCATTAAATTTGTGATGAAGAGCGGAATAACTTTTTCCGGAAAATGATATGGTCCGTAGTTATTAGAGCAATTAGAAATTGTAATTGGCAATCCGAATGTGTGGAAATAAGCACGGACGAGATGATCTGACGCTGCTTTAGAAGCAGAATACGGACTGCGTGGATCGTAAGAACTTTCTTCATGAAAAGCCTTTTCTGTATCTTCAAGTGACAATGAACCAAAAACCTCGTCTGTAGAAATATGGTGAAAACGTTTATTCCCAAGTTTTCTTGCGACTTCGAGCAACGCATGTGTGCCCAAAACATTAGTTCGGACAAAGGCAAACGGGTCCAAGACTGATCGATCGACGTGTGACTCAGCTGCAAAGTGGACAATGATATCAACGTCTGCGGCCACGTGCTCCACTAATTCAGAGTTTAAAATATCACCCCTCACAAAATGATAATTTGGGTGATCTTCTAATTCTTTTAAATTTTCTAAATTACCGGCGTATGTAAGCTTATCAAAATTAATAACATCATAATCTGGGTATTTGTTCAAGATATAGTGGATAAAGTTGGAGCCAATAAAGCCCGCACCACCAGTAACTAGCATTTTCATAAAGCTTTTTATTCTTATTTATCCCCTCCTGTTTCGTATCAGCTTACTTTATTTTTTTACCTTTGGCAAATGTCAAACTGGGTCTATTCTTTAGCAACTTCCCACAACTCGGCCGTGCGAAATTCAGCGGTAACTGTTTGTTTTAAAAGATGAAAAGCGGCGGCAGCTTCAGAGTCAGGCTCAATATTCTTTTCCGCTTCTTCCATTTGTTTGTGAATTCCCAACGAGCCTACATATTCTTCTCTTTCTTTGATAGAAGCTTCTGCTTCAAACATTTGATGCAAGCCGGCCATGTCTTTCTCTATTTGCTTATTCAATTCCTCAAGCTCGGGAAACTTCTGACCCATTTTTCCCCGAATTTCAGCCCACTTAGCGGCATGCTCATCGTACTGTTTCTGATTAAACCTATCCAATACAATAATATCCATATTCAAATTTAAGACTTCCGCCGATTCAGCCGGAAAATATTTATCAGCTAGATTCCCAAGCTGGACAGCCTTAGCTAAACTTGGACCGACTTCCTCTAAAGGAATGAGTCCTGGCACAGACGCTGGTTGTTCTTCTGAGTTTTCGTTTACAGTGTCGCCTGTCTCCTCTTGGATCGGTTCGTCAGAAACTAATTCGAAATAAACTTCTTGATTAGCGGGAATATTGGTTAAGGAAAATCCCAAAACTTTTTGACCTAACCCATCATAAAGTGGTTTTACCAAATGATAACCAGCTTGCAAATAGTTGTCTATAGCGGCTTGATCTAACGGAGCCACTTTTTCATAATCATGACTTTCTAAAATTTCATTATAGATTTCAGAAATACGTTGTCCGGCAACATCAAGCCCGCGTTCAAAAAAAGCTTTTCTTTTGGCCTCGAGTTCTTCGGTCGCTAGCTGAGCTTTATACTCGTCTAATGACTCCGCAACTGGTTCTGATAAATTTCCCTTGTTTTTTTCTAGCAAATCAATCACGGAAGTTGTTTCGTTACCGTCTTTATCGCGCCAAGTCCACATAAAACCATCAACAGAAACCAAAACTTCTCCCTTAGCGCTTCTTGCTTCGGCCTCACCTACAATTTCTTCAATCAATTTTCCAGACACTAAGGTATTTACAAAATCTTCTGTATTAAAAAGACTAAATAGTTTTTCTTTAAATTCTTTCTTTGTAATTTTTTCTTCTGCGCCCGCAAAAACTTCAGCGTCGCTGTCTGGCGCAGCTTCTGTCAAAGAATCTTTCTGCCAATCAGGCGCGACAACGTCATGCGTCTGCCCCGGCGTTCCACTGGTCAAAATAAGTGCTGCGATAGCTCCTTGTACCCAAGCCCAACCACGCGTCTTTGATACTTCACGTAAAAATTTAAAAAAACTCTGTTTATCTGCTTCGGTAGATAACACCTGTTCTTTCAATTCTTCTAACTCCCAAGCCTGCGGTTCAACTGCCGCCTCCAATTCGGTTTGACTTTTATTGCCTTGATCTGGTCCAATAAATTCTCCCATATAAATATTGATTATTTTATAAACCACGCGTGGTCTTCCACACAGAGAACCATTCTAAAAGTTTAATCATAGCCGTATAAACTTCCTTGCGTCCAGTTAAAGTCGCCATCATTTCTTCATAACTGAACTTCTTTGATTCAGAGGCACTCAATTGATTGTTTTTCATATGTAATACTTAATCTATAAATTTTCGATTATACTTTTTTGAGCCGAGAGCATTTCTTTTTGAGTTAACGACTTAACCTTTCCGGTGTCAATTGATCCCCCATGACCATCATCAGCAAAACGTGGTACCAACCAAATATGCGCATGTGGTATTTCTTCTCCTGAAACTAAAGATACAATCCGATCTGTATCAAAAGATTTTTTTTGAGCGAGAGCAATTTTACGTGCAACTTCAAAATATTCTCCGACGTTTTTAACATCCCAAACCCAACGTTCGTGTTTTTTGGGAATGACAAGTGTATGGCCCACGTTCAAGGGATGGATATCAAGAAAAGCTAAAAAACTGTCATCCTCATAAACTTTGTATGATGGAATCTCCCCTTTTACAATTTTACAAAAAATACAATCATCCATATTAAATTCCCTTTCTAGACATACTCATTAATGCAAAAAACAAACTACAATAAAGCAGTACTTCGGCCACACTTGCCAGAACATCTAAATTCAAGAAAAAACCTAAAATCAAAAAACCAGCACCGAAAGCTTGCAAGTTCATTTTGATCTTTCCCCAAACATTGGCTTTTACATCTCCATGATTCAAGCGCATAAAAGCACCGCCAATAATAAAAGCCAATTCAAAAACAATAAGTAAAATAGTTAGAATGAAATTAAGTTTAAACAAAAGGATTGTAACAACAGATCCAATGAGTAATTTATCTGCAATGGGGTCCCAAAGTTTTCCCCATTCTGTAATTTGATCTCTAAGACGTGCCAACGAACCATCAAAAATGTCTGTCAATGCCAAAATAATAAACAAAACCAAACTAAACCGATACATTTCTACCAGTAACGAGACAATCAAAACCGGCGCAAACATCAAGCGCACAAAAGTAAGATGATTTGGTTTTAACTTTCGAGGAATAATTGGTAACAAAAACTTTACGACACGGTCGTAGGGTGCAAAAGTTGTTTCGTGATTTGTTTCTTGTGGTGACATATCTACTTAGCTTCTAGCAAGTTAGCTTATAGCTTTTTATCTATTCTTTGTATTCCAATCAAATTTTATTTGTGGATCATCAAAGTCAATTCTAAGTTCATCTGGATCCTTGGGATCATAAGCTTCGCTGGTATGATAAAGCAAACCAACGCGCGTATTTCCTAAAACTCGATAACCATGAGCCACTCCCGGTGGAATGCTAATTAAAACTGGGTTATCTTCGCCACAAACAACAACTTGAGTTTCGCCTTTTGTTTTTGATTCTTCGCGGCAATCGTACAAAACAACCTGCGCCATACCTTTAAGAACAAACCAAACATCCCATTGTTTTTTGTGCCAATGGAAAGCTTTAATAACACCTGGCAAAGTTTCGGTATAACTTGTTTGCTTAACTTCGTGGAAAGTTTCCTCTCCGGACTTGATAACTTCACAAAAGAAACCACGATCATCACAATAACGCTTAATTTGTTTAACTGCTACTCCATCAATCATATTATTATATATTATTTTTCGTTCTAATTTTAAAGATTAAAGATTTAGAAACCGCATAATTCCACAACACACAAATGAATAAAGCTGTGATTTTCGCATAATTGTACCACCAGTTTAAATGTTCCATCAAAAAATACATTATAACAATGTTCAGAATTAAACTAAACGTGGATACAAAAGAATAAACCATGAGGCGGGTTGCCCCTCTCGAGACGCAGAAAGTCCAATTGCAATGTAGAAAATATGAAACAATAACAGAACAAAGGAAAGCCAACACAATAGAATGATAAATATCCAATTTTGTAAACTGTACAAACACATTAAGCAAACCAAGGTCAATCAAGGAGCCGATAATCCCCACTGAACCATAACGGCACAACTCCTTGAAACCCAGCTTTCTATCTATAAAACCATGAATTCTTTTAATCATTTTATCTGGCCTCCACACTTACGCCACCAGTGAAAGAAACTGGAAAAGGAAAAAATTCACCAATTAAGACGCCAGTGCGATTAAATATTCTGACATGTGGACCACCAGGCGCGGCTGCGACTGTTACAATTTCCGTTTTCCCGTCGCGGTTCCAATCAAAACTGCGTACATAGACACCCGAGGTCATATTTGAATTATAAGCCATGAAACTTACCAAACGAGTACCACTAGAATTAAACGCTTGGACATGTGGACCACCACCAGTACCAGCAGCTGTTAAAATATCCAAAATATTATTACCATCAATATCGCCCAAGCCGAGGTTAACCCCGCCAGTGAAACTGGCGGCATAGGCAACGATTTCTTTTTCTAAACTACCTTTACTATTAAAAATTTTAACCTTTGGCATTAAACCTTTATGCGGTGCGACAATTATTTCGGCTTGGCCATCGCCTTCAACATCACCGACAACCAAACTTAAACCATTAGTAAAACTTTTATTATAAGCCATAAATTCTGCTTTCTTGATTCCTGCCTTATCAAAAATACGCACCACCGGTTCACGACCCGAATCAGCTACAACTACAATTTCCACTTGACCATCGCCATCAACATCACCGGCCGCGGCATTAACGCCACCTTTAAATTTTGATTCGAAAGCTAAAAAGCTTGAAAGCATAACCCCATATTCATCAACTACCCGCACAAAAGGCTGATCGCCTTTAACCGCGCTAGCTACAATATCTTTGTACCCATCTGAATTAACATCCGCAACTGATAGATTTAATCCATGAAATTCTGCTCCACCCAAAACATCTAACTCTTTCACTTTTTGATATTGTGAATTATAAACATGCACTTTTCCAGAACCACTAGTCTTAGTCGAAACATAGAATAATGAATCTGTACTTGGCGCTGGTGAAATTGAAGTTATTGGTGCCGTAACTTGTTGGTATCCTGGCGGAACAGTGACTGGAGCACCAGCTCCATAGGCACTTAAAACTTTATCCATGGCTTTACGGATGTCGAGTCTCCCATCACCCACTTTACCAGAATACGTTGAATCAACAATTAATAAAGCACTTTCTTCTTTAATTAGTTTAATTAAATCCTTAGCCATTAAACTAGTATTAACCGACTTGAGTAACGCTGCGCCGCCAGAAACCATAGCTGCAGCAAATGAACTTCCATACCAACCAGTTTTTACATAATCTTGAAGAGTGGGATAATTTGCGTTTTGATAAGCTAAACTGGTGATATTATCTCCCGGCGCTGCAATATCAATGCACCCAGCTCCATAATTAGAATAACTGGCAATTTTATCTGCTTGAGTTAAAGCAACCACTCCCAAAATCATATTTGTCGATGAACCTTGATCATAACAAATTGGATACACTGGTGAATTGGTGGCATCCTTACCAGTTCCGCCACTTAAAGCATTCCCGCCTGCCGCCACAACCAAAACACCCTTGTTATAGGCATTAACAATAGAATTTTTTAAAGCAACATCATATTCGTCACCACCAAAACTTAAATTAATAATATGAGCTCCATTGTTCACGGCATAATCAACTGCCCTATAAACGGCCGTTGAAGACCCTTGCCCATTAGCGCCTAAACCAATCAAAGGCATTATTTTTACATTTGCTGTGATACCCTTAATACCAAAATTATTATCATGAACAGCGGAAATTATACCAGCCAAAAAAGTTCCATGACTTATTCCGCTAGACGTATATCCATTTGTTAATTTAGGACTAGGGTTACCAACACCAGAGACAAAATCATAACCATTATAATCATCAATGTATCCATTACCATCATTATCAATACCATCGCCAGGAACTTCATCTGTGTTCACCCAAATATTAGGTTGAATATCGGGATTATCAATATCAACACCCGTATCGATAACAGCGACTATAACAGCTGGACTCCCCTTGCTGGTTGACCACGCTTCAGTGGCGCGTATTTCTTGTAAATACCATTGAGAATTATAATAGGGGTCGGTACCGGCTAAAACACCTGTGACAGAGCTTAAAAAGACAAGCAAAGTTAAACTAAAAATACTGAAAAAACGCATAGTATACTAGATTAAAATTATGCTTTAATTATACACGAAAATTTGAGATAATTTAAGTAGCCTTAATTGATACGACTCTGCGCTTGACAAAAACAATAGAAAATGTAATAATAGACAGTTCATCGCCTAGGAGGTTCTCATGAACACGCCCATCCGCAAGGACGGCAATGTAGTATATCTCTTCGGCCCGTTGCCGGAGGATGTGCTCGAAGCCAAACGGGGCGAGGAAGTTCCTCCGCCCGACCCCGCTCCCGTACACCCACTCGACGGGTACCTGGCACACCTGGAAGACAACGACCTGCTCACCGCCAAGGAAATGGCGGTGCTGGTGGCCGTGCTCGCGCCGCTACGCGCGCACTTCGAAGGACTCTCGACTGTCACTCAGGTGCAGGAAGAACTGCGCCCCAAAGGCATGACGGTCGACAAGTTGCGCCTCGCCGAACGCGAGGAATGGAACAACAAGTCCTGGCCCTGGTTCGACATCGATGCGGCACTGAGCAGCTTCAACGGAGCCTCGGAACAATTGGCCAAGGAGGTCACTTTCCTCAATGACGCCGTGCGTCAGGCGAAGCTCACCTGCGTCGATCACGACCTCGAAAACGCCGAAGTGTTCTTTTGGCTGATCCTCAGGATGTACCGGACGCATGCCCTCCTCTTGAATGAAAACCTCGAGGAACTGGCTGCCAAGGTAGCGCCTGCGGTACCAGCGGAAGACCTGAACACGTTGACCAGGGACGCCGACTGGTTCCTGAACGAGACTGCTCCGCTCGTCGCTCACGACGAGCCGGACGACACGCCCACCCCACCCCGCCGCGGCCTGCTTTCGAAGCTCTGGCCCGGCAACCGGAGAAAGCGTTGATGTTCGAAAAGACCCCACACCTGCATAGGTTGTGGGGTCTCATTTTTTATAATTACGAATTTCCTGCCTGCCGGCAGGCAGGCTAATCAGCTACGAATCTACAAATAATTACAAATCAATTAATCACTTACTTTTTCACTAACTTCTTTCACAACCTGTACGATGAACTCACTCATTGGTTTAGCACCAAGATCCCCTGCTTTATGTTTACGGACTGCAACTGTTTTATCTGTCACTTCTTTTTCGCCGACAACTAAAACGTATGGGACTTTTTCTTTTTCTGAATTGCGGATACGTTTTGGTAAAGAATCTCCATCACTAATCATTTTGGCGCGTAAACCATTCTTGCGACATTCTGCTAAAATTTCATTGGCATAGCCTTCGAACTTTTCCGATACTGGCAAAATACGAATCTGTTCTGGAGATAACCATAATGGGAATGCACCCGCATAATGTTCAATGAGTAATCCCATAAATCTTTCGAAGGATCCAAACAAAGCGCGGTGAATCATAAACGGTTGTTCTTCTTCACCATTGGCATTGGTGAAAGTCATATCAAAACGTTCTGGTAAATTGAAGTCGAATTGAATTGTGGTACATTGCCATTCACGACCAAGCGCATCTTTAACTTTGTAATCAAGCTTCGGGCCGTAAAAAGCAGCCTCACCTTCTTCTTTTTCATATTCAATCCCCAACTGTTTAGCAACTTTTTCCAAAGTTTTTTCTGCCATTTCCCACTTAGAACGCTCACCAACATATTTTTCTGGATTCTTTGGATCGCCAAGTGAGAGATAAATTTTGTATTGTTTGAAACCAAATGAATCGAACATCATCTTAGCAAATTCAGCCACACGCGCTAATTCACTTTCCATTTGTTCTTTGGTACAAATAATATGCGCATCGTCTTGAGTAAATCCACGGACGCGTGTCAAACCAGACAATTCACCAGACTTTTCGTAACGATAAACAGTCCCACATTCTGCCCA